>ERZ1032091.58-NODE-58-length-47034-cov-8.609698_pt1 | contig 47034 bp, 34 predicted proteins | sample MGYA00518165_ERZ1032091 | MGnify/ENA primary metagenome ERZ1032091 (study PRJEB33719, sample SAMN04261302) | wastewater metagenome | biome: rural village; feature: human; material: feces | host: Homo sapiens | place: El Salvador | collected 2013-01-07 ...
ATATTTGATTGTTTAATTAAACAGCATAATTGAACTTGTTTTGGGAGACCTTTAAAATAAACTAATAAGTATTCTATATATTAAAGGAATGATATTTATGTCTTCAAATTGGGAAAAACGTTTCAAGGATTATATTCTTGAGCGTGGATACGATTACTATTGCAGCGAAATGATTGAACATTTTGATGTATGCAATAACACAATTTATGCCGTAGTAAACGGAACCGAAGATTATGAGGTAGAGATTGAATTGAAAAACAATCTTCCTGAAAATATGTATTGCACTTGTCCATATGCAGAAGACGGTAATAATTGCAAGCATATGGCTGCCGTTTTATTTAAATGGGATGATGAATTCAAAAACAGTGCTAAAAACAATCAAGACGAGAATATAGAAGAAATCGTAAATAATGCCGATGAACAAACAGTAAGAAAATTCCTGTATGATATTATCAGCAACGATGAAATTATGCGTTTACGATTTTTAAATACCGTGAATAAGAATACAAATAAGACTACTCTACTTGAATATAAAAATCTTATTGACAGCACTATTGATGAACACTGCGGGCACGAATGCTATATTGACTATTACGGTGCGTCTGATTTTATTGATGATTTAATAGAATTTAGAGATGATGTTGAAATATTAATTCAAAAAGGGAAATACACAGATGCTTTTGAGCTATCTTATTACATCTGCTCTCAGGCAGAAAAGGTAGAAATGGACGATTCAGACGGAGGACTGTCATATTTATTTGATGAATACACTTATTTGTGGAATATAATTATCGAGAAATCTGATAACGCTTCAAAGGATATATTATTCAATAAATTATCAGTGCTCATGGAAGCTGACTCCTCGGAATATCTGTATGAATACATCGAAAACATTTTTTATTCAAATTTCAGAGAAGATAAATACTTATCAATTAAACTTCAATATATACAAAACAAAATAGATAAGTTAAAACGCAGTAATGACACTTGGACAAGCAGTTATAGAATTGAAAGTCTTGTTACCAAAAAGCTTGATTTGATGCTGGAAAACAACAGCATTTTTGATGAGATCAAATCGTACTGTATGGATAATTGGAAATATTCAGAAGTAAGGAAATGGCTCTGTGATAAATACATTTCAGATAAAAATTACGAGTCTGCTATCAATATCTATATAGAAAGCATAGATATTAATAAGGATTTTCCCGGGCTTGTACGTGAATAGAGAAATCAATTAAAAAAGCTTTATAAGCTAACAAACAAAATTGATGAATACAAACAACAGCTTTGGCTACTTGTTACGAAAGATGACTGCAATAATCTTGAACAATTCAGAGAATTAAAAAACCTTTACTCTGTCACAGATTGGGAAACGGTCAGAGAAAAGGTATTTGATAATATGCCCAAGCAATATAATTTTGCAGCTTTGTACAATGAAGAAAAACTATATGACAGGTTGCTTAAGGTCGTTCTCGATGGCAGTATGTATTACCTGATGGAATATGACAAAACACTTGCAAAGCTTTATCCGAATGAAATTCTTGATAAATACGAAGTTGAAATCAACAAGCTTGCTCAAACAACTGCGTCGAGAAAAGAATATAAGAACTGGGTGAAAATTCTCAAACGCATACGACAGTTCAAGGGTGGCAAAGAAAAAGTTAACAAGATTGTGTCGCAATGGAAAGTCAGATACAAAAATCGTTTTGCATTAATGGACGAGCTCAAGAATCTATAAGTGCATCAAATTACTGTTTATAGTACATTATAAATTCACCGAAGTGGTGTAATCATCAGGTCCATGTGAAAGCAATTTCATGCAGGTTCAAGTCCTGTTACCTGCACCGTAAAGGTGGTTTTTTAACCACCTTTTATTTTTTCTCAACTTTACTCAAAGTTACTTTTCTTCCCATTCCTATGCGGTTTTTGGTAATTTTACGATAATTTGAGATATGTTTGAGTTAAGTTAAAAAAACGGCAATTACCACATGAATTACCACCTTAAATACCACCACGATTTTTGGAGTGGTTAAAAATCAGGTGAATTTCAGGAATTTTCCAAAAAAATTTTTTGAACACAAAAGTCTTTATTGAACACAACTTAACAAATTCATTTTTTAGAATTAAGTTATACAGGCTTAGTCTTTTTTATTGTCAAAATATATATTTATGTGATATCATATAGGTGCGACACAAACTGAATACTTTATCCCACGGTGGTTTGCATTTTTAATCAGGCAAAAATGCAGGCTCTTTTTCGCATACCATTGTTGGGAGTGAAGTTTGTGTCGCAACAATCAGGGCTTTGTGTTTTTCGGTGCAGGCTCTTGTTCTGCACCTTTTTTTAAAACAATACTCTTATATTTCATATTAGTTTTAAAAAATCTGCAAGCATTTTTTAAAGCTAATATGTAGCTTGTGTGCTGAATTTGTTTCTTTCACAAAGCATGATTAAATTTACTTTTGTGAGTTGATAGCAAGCAATTCATATTAACATGACAATTTATAGCTGATAAATTGTTAAAGCAAAGGAGATAACTATATGAAACATAAATCAATCATTCCAATCGTTCTTTGCGCTGTCATCTGCAGTGTGTTCGCCACAGGCTGCGGCGATGACGGAACTATCACAGTAAATACACCTACACAGTCCGTCACTGAGAGCACACATGCATCTGACAGTACTGTCGGCAGTACCGAGGGTACAACCGACAACAAGAAACCAAACGAAACCAACCCTGCTGCAAGCAGCAGCACGAGTAATTCATCGCACGAACAGAGTTCGTCCTCGTCCAAGAATAACTCATCAAAGAATGACTCTCAAGAGTCATCCAAGACTGAATCATCTAAGAATGATTCGTCACAAACCTCGAAGCCTGACAAGTCTGACTCATCTCAGACTTCAAAGCCTGACACACCGTCGCCCAAACCGACGCAGAAGCCTACATCAAAACCTAAGCCTACTGAGAAGCCTGCCGCTAAACCGACACAGCACACTCACACATGGGTGAATGACACTAAAAAAGTAACAAAAACAGTCACAGTGACACCTGCAAAAACGGTCACTTATTCAAGATGGCATTACTCATGTAATGACTGCAGCAAAACATGGCTTTGGGACGAAGGCGTAAATCCCAACGAATATGACGCAATTGGTAATGATATTGACCAACATACGCTCAATCACGCTTACAACGGCGGCGCAGGTTCGTACAGCAAATGGACCGAGACTTACACCAAGACAACGCCTGCTGTGACAAAAGATGTAACCAAAACTGTCACAATAGGCAGACACTGCACAACCTGCGGTAAGAAAGAAACCTATTAAGACCTTTACCCGATGGAAGACCCATCGGGTAAATTTTTTCTGCCTCGAATTAAATATGTAGCTATACTATAATTAAATGGGTATAGTCTTTTGCACCGACACTTACACTGCGAATCCCATTTACATCCCACAAATGGGCATAACTCAGCAAATAAATAGCCGTAATAATTAACTGAAATGATTTTAAAAATAATTTCTGCGTTAATTACACAAAAAGACTGTACCGATTAACTGCCTATACAGGCAGCGAGATACCAACTAAATAGAAAGGGGACAGACATTTTGATTTATACTAAACTTACTAAAAAAGCAATTAAGCTTGCTTTTAAAGCACACAAAGATGTGAAAGGTCAGGACGGTTTTCCGTACATACGTCACCCTCTGCATCTTGCAGAACAGATGAGTAAGTAATTAAATCAAAGTTTGTCCGATTTTCCCTCTTAAACCTCAGTATTTATCAGCTAAATACCGCAGTTCAAACTCAAATTATGCTTGCTTTCCATTGTTTTTTCCCTTATGAGGTCAAACAAGGGAAAGTTTTTTATTCACCGACCACCTTGTCAAGCAGTCGTGCTGAGGTGCGCTTTGCTTCTCTTGAAGCGTGAGCGTAAATGTTCATTGTGGTACTGACGTCGGAATGTCCGAGCAGTTCCTGCACGTCCTTTGGTGCTGCTCCGCCTGACAGCAAATTACTTGTGAACGTGTGGCGAAGCATATGAAAGTGGAAGTTTTCCAAACCCTCAACCTTTTTTCGGATTGCTCTGCACACTGTTCCCACCGTGCTCGGTGATTCAAATGTACCGTCAGGTCGCAGACACACAAGATTGATTGGCTTATAACCGTCGGGGACTTCCTCAGAGCTTGACGGCGAATAGACCTCATAATATTGGCGGTCTTTCTCTGTGACCTCAACGTAAAAGTTGCGACTGTAAAGCTCGCCGTAGTCCTTTTCGTTTTTCTCCTGTTCCGCTTTTGCTTGCCTAAGAATATTTGCCAGCGTATCGCAGAAATCAACCGTGTGGATTTTATTCCGCTTTGTCGTGCCAATTTCAAACTTGTGCCTGTCGCCGTTGTAGCGAATACTGCGCCTTACCGTGAGATATTGTTCGTCAAGGTTTATGTAGCTCCACGTCAAGCCGCAGACCTCGCCGATTCGGCGTTTTGGTCTGCCCTTGCCAAAGAAGCTCAAATTGAGTTCAAGCGCAGTAATGTTGAGGGAAAGTGCATTGAAGCAAGGGAGCTGATTATTGCGCTTCCCGAAGAGTATACAAGGCTCAATTCTCAGCAATTGTTGGAGAGCTTCACGGACGAATTTCGCAAACGCTATAATGTGGAGTGCATCTCGGCGCTTCATCACAACAAGCGCAAGACCAACTACCATATTCACCTGATATTCAGCGAGCGCAGATTGTTGGAGCACCCCGAAATCAAGACCGCTTCACGCAATCTCTTTTATAATGAACAGAGAAAGCGTGTCCGTACCAAGAAAGAGATTTTGGACGAAAGCGGTAAGCTCCGCAACGGCTGCACGATTATCAAAAAGGGCGAGGTTTACGAGCAACATTTATTCACCGTCAAGGACAAGCAATTCAAGGGCGAGCCGTTCTTGCAGGAGATTAAGGCATTTTATACCAACCTCATCAACAAAGGCATTGCCGATCCCGAACACAAGCTAAAGGTGTTTGACGGCGAAAGCGTCTATCTGCCGACTAAGAAAATAGGCAAGAACAATCCGAGGGCAGCGGAGATTGAAGAGGACAACACCGCAAGGCAGGAATGGAAACGCACCGCTGATTTGGCACTGGTGTCGGGTATAGAGGAAGTAAAAATCCTCGCCGTGAAAAAGGAGGAGATTCAAAAGAAAACAAGTGAATCCATCAAACAAAACGGTTGGCTGCCGAAGCTGTTCCGCTCAATTGTCAGCAAGGCAAAGGAACTGTTACGGGATATGATTCGCACACAGCAGTTGCCGCCCAAGCCTGTGCTGAGCGTTGATATGGACGAATACCGTGCTATGCAAAAGCTGATGATAAAGGTGCAGAACGAAGCGGCGGTGATTCGCCGATTGCAAGACGTGGAGCTGCCAAAGCTGTAATCACAGCTTGCCGATACAAAAGGTCTGTTCAAGGGCAGAGAGCGCAAGGCATTAGAGCAGAAGATTCAGCAGACGAAGAAAACCATTGCCGCCAAGCTGGACGCAATCCCGACGATATTACAAGGCGACGCTTATCCTGTTACACAGGTATTTATAGCCGCTTTCAAAAAAGCAACTGAGATTGTCGAACAATACCGCCGTGACCTGTCCGATTGGGAGCGTAAGGTGAAATCCAACCAAGCCCCCGATAAGTAATCCTCACCGCCCGAAAAGAAAAGCGTGAGAAACAGGCTCAGACAGCTTCAAGCGGAGAGCAAGCAGCGCCGCACCCACAGCCGCCATTCCCAAGACAGAGAAAGATAGCAAGACAAAGCCGACGGAGATTTCAAAATGAATACTCCATCGGCTAAATTTATTATTGAAGATATGTCACGCTTTTAGGCTTAAAAAGATGCTGATTATGCGCATTTTGGGGAGCGATTCTTGATAAGTAGGGTTGTTTCATTACTTTGCGAGTTTGGGCGTTACGTGCTGATTTGGATAGAATCATAGCAGGTGGAAATATTTCAAACAATTTAACAAAAAATGTTGAAATAAAATTATAATTATGGTAAAATATAAGTACTACACGAAAATCATATACTTTTCCGAAGTGAAAGTATGTGTTTTTATCAATTAGGTAAAAACGCATGCTCTATTTCCTCATACTTCCACGGTACGGAATAATTTTTGTGTAGCAACAAAACGGAGCTATGTGTTTTTCTGCGTAGTTTCGTTGGAGACTACGCATTTTTTATTTGTAGAGAAGGTGGTATTTATACTCAAGTATTCATTCGTCCGCATATTAACTTAATTGCAAAAAGGAGAGAGAACAATTTATGAAAAATGTTAAGCGAATCTTCGTAATTATATTTATGCTTGCTTTTATTTTATCAATTTCAAGTATAAATGCTTTTGCGGCAACTGTAACTCAGGACAATTTGGAAGTCACATTGGTTACAGACAAAGAAAAATACTCAGAAAATGAACAAATTAAAACAACACTCACAGTAAAAAATAACAACGACACCGCTGTAACGAATGTTGATTTGGAAACAGCTTTACCCGATGGCTATAAGTTGGCGGATAAATCCGAGAACAAGAAAACAGTAGGTAGTATCGCTGCCGGAGAATCGGTATCGTTAGATGTCACTTTAGAGAAGGACAACACAAAAAAGGAGAGCACTCCGTCAGAACCGTCAACAGATGCTAAATCCTCTACAAATCCTGTAAGTGGTGGGAATAGTGGTGGCAGTGGAACTACTACTGCTGGAACGACTACAAATGGGTCTGCTGTTCAAACCGGACAAGGCTTTTGGGTTGTTGGAATTATATTGCTATTACTGTTGACATCAGGTGTAACATTTATCTTTTTATATAGAAAAAAGCATTGCTCAAAGCAAGTAACTAAGGGTTTACTTTCAGTTATTCTTTGTTGTGGAATAGTATGTAGCACTTGTTTTGTTTCGCATACAATCGTTAGTGCTTTTGAATCATCAAAGGCAGAAGCTAATATTCGAACATGTGTTAAAGTCTCAGAAAGCAATGTTGAAATTACAGGTAAAATATCCTATAATAAGATAGACCGCAGAGAAGATGTTTTCACTGTCACTTTTAATAGCAATGGAGGCAGTCCACTTAATTCAATAAAGGTTATGTCAGGAAATACATTATCTGCACCGATAAGCCCTAAAAAAGATGGTTATATCTTTGTAGGTTGGTATACAGACTCCGATTTTAACGAAATGTTTTTGTTTGATGATGAACCTATAATAAATGATATAACTCTTTACGCAAAATGGATAAAAGATGATCCAGATTCATTAAAAGCTGAATATATTACTGAAAATATATTAATACAATATCAAAATGGTGACAATAGCGAAAATGTAACCAGAGATATCGAACTTCCAGAGATTATTGAGGGTGTTAGTATTACTTGGGAAAGTAGTAATCCCGAAATAATTGATTCTACAGGAAAAGTCACCAGAACCAATGATACTGATATTTTCATCACATTGACCGCATCTATTACTGTAAATGATTTTGTTAAAAAGAAATCGTTTGACTTAACCGTTATTCGAAAAAGGACAGAAACGCCCATTGATGATCAAACGGTTGTTGACATTCAAAATCTGAATCATGAAAATGAAGTCGACATCGAATATAATGATGATCAAACGCAAGTTGTAGATATAGACGGTAAGTATAGTGATAAAAAGATTAATAACTCTGAAGATGCAATTGATGCGATACAAGGTATACGTAGTATGCTTGGATTATCCAATGCATATGATGAATTGGGATTATTTAGTTCAAGCAAAGATAGTTTTGGTGCTTCATATGCGTTTTATCAGTATTATAACAATATAAGGGTTTACGGAAGAAGTGTGTCTGTTTCTTCTAACGAAGATAAAGAAACAGATTTTTTGCATTCCAATATTATTAACCCGTCAGTATTACATGCAATTGATAATTCAACTTTTATTAACGCGGATGAAGCAGAATCTGCTGTAAAATCAAATTTTGGATCAGATAGTATTATTGACAGTGAAAAAACAGAATGTGTTATTTATTCCTTTGATGAATATGAAGACAATCCAACAGTTGCCTATATTGTTTTTGTATCAGGGAAAGATTCATCTGGTAACCCTGTTGAAAATCAAGTTATAGTTAATGCGAAAACAAAAGATATTATTAGTAATATATCGTTAATACAAGATGATGATATAGTTACTGGAAGTGGTAAAGATGAACTTGGCAATAAGGTGTCATTTCCAATTACTTTTACTTGGCATGATTGGTTCTTTTATTATATGTTTGATCCTAGTACTAATGTACAAGTTTATAAGAAAGGATTAATCAATGAATATAGAGTGGGTAGTGAATTCAATGTTTGGAATGATAAACAAGAGATTTCTGCTTATGTAAATATGATTAAAATAATCAATTGGTGGAAAACCAAGTTTAATCGCAATTCTTTAGACGGCAGAGGAATGAAAGTTGATATTGTAACTCATGATAATACATACACAAATAATGCGTATTGGAGTTCGAATAAACAACGTATTTACATAACCGATATATCGGGCTCGATTGTTAAACGCACGAGGGCTGTCGCCGATGATGTTATTACTCATGAATCTACTCATGCTGTTTTGGAATACGAACTAGGAACAGATTTTGCGCACTGCTATGAAAATGCTCCAGGAGCAATCAACGAAGGTTATGCCGATGTATTTGGGTGTTTGCAGAACAATAACTGGACTCATGGAGAGAACTTATATAATTCTAGTTCCTTGGATCACGGTAATCTCATTACTTGCACAAGAAATATTGCCAACCCTTCGGATTCACATGCACTTTCTCAGGGTCCTGATAAAATGTCCAGCGAAAGATATATTGATTATACGGTAGATTCTAGTGATAACGGTGGGGTACATACAAATGGATTTTTGGTATCTCACGCAGCGTATTTAATGAATCAGCACGGTATTTCAATGGATAAATTAAGAAACCTTTGGTATCAGTCAATTAAACTCAAACGCTATAACAGAAGCTCTACATTCACGGATGTAAGAAAGGCACTTATTAAAGCTGCAAAAAAAATACACATGACAGATCAAGAAATAGCTGTTATTCGAAAAGCGTTTGATGATGAAGAAATTTTTGATGAAAAAGGAAAGATCAACATAAGGTTTACAGATGAGAGTGGGAATGTTTTTCCAGAAACCCTCAACGCTTCCGTAAGTATGCAACGAAATAAAGAAGATACACCTCAGGATATTATTATACTTAATACCGATACACACGCAACAACTGGTGTTGATAACACCTATTTTGGCACATACAAAACTAAAGTATCTGTTGAGGGGTATCTCGACTTCGAATCAAATGTTGAGATAAAAACTGGTAAAACAACAGAATTAGTGATTCCTTTGATTAAAGCTGGTGACGGTACGGTTCGTGGCACTATTACAAGCGCTACAACTGGATACCCTGTAGATTCGGTGTTGCTTAATGTTTATCATGAATGGAATCAAACTGGAGGTTCTGTAGTTAGTAGTACAAGCACTGATGAAAATGGTACATATAGTTTAACACTTCCTGCGGGATACTATACCGTTGAGATGTCAAAGGACGGATATGTCACCGGCTATTTTAATTTAACTATTTCGGGCGGAAAAACAATCAATAACAAAAATGCAAGTATTTCACCGATAATGACGTTTGGCAAGGATTTCCGAGTTGTGTTGACGTGGGGAGCAAATCCGAGTGATTTAGATTCTCATCTGTTTGGTCGTCCAAGTGATGGAAGTAGCTACCATATCTATTATAGTAATAAAAACGGGTATGATTCGAACGGAAACAAAATTGCTAATCTTGATGTTGATGATACTACAAGTTTCGGTCCTGAAACAACAACATTTTCCGCTGAAACAGGTGGTAGCTATGAGTATTATATCGATTGGTATGCTGGTTCAGGAACGTGGGCAACCTGTGGTGGAAAAGTTGAAGTATATAATGGCGCTAGGTTAATGTATGTCTTTAATGTACCCAGCAATAATACTAAATCGGGTAGTTGGAAAGTATTTACTTTCAAAAATGGTATTTTCAACCCAGTTAATGTTATTCAGTCGGAAGATATATATTGATTAGGAGCAAAAATATTATACATATTTTTGTCCTCATAAGTTAACAAATCCCTCCTGACTTCTTTTCGGAAATCAGGAGGGAACGTGTTATTTGCAAAAAAATTGTCAATTCTCGGTCAAATCACTGTACGGTGCCTTATCGTCAGCAAAGGTATCAAAAGCGAACCTCGCTCCCAAGCGGAACCCGATAATAAAACTGTCTAACTGCGATTCTCCCTGCGCCTCTCCGACAGCGTTGACAAAAGCCAAAAACGCTTTCTTGTCATCACCGGTCAGTGTGCTTGTCAGCCGCTCCTCGCAATCAGCAAGCATTTCCATTTACTTTTGCAAATCACTGCCGTTTCTGACCATACGAGCTTGCGGATTTATGTTGTTATAGAATAACTCCTCAATAAAGTTTGCCTTTTATTTGTCCTCCAAAAATATATTTGCACATATATCACAGCACCCTGATTGCCACATTTTATTAAAACTTGTTATCAGTTTTTCTTCCCCTTAACTTTGCCCTTGAAAGTTCTCGGGAACGATATAATAAAATGTGACATCATATGTCCGCATAAGGTGAGCAAACTGCGATAAATCCACTGTTTATCAGGCTTTTAGAGGACTTTACTAACAACCTATGATATGCTATAATAGCCATAGATTATTTCAAATTCAAATCAAAGTTTTCATTCTACAGCATATACAGAAACTAAGCTATATGATATTCGTTATCAGATAGCTTTTTTTATTTGCAAAATTGTGAATAATTATACGCTGAATTTACATTTTTACAATTTAATTGTGCAATTTTTAAGCCCATTTTGGGACAAAAAAAGCCCACTTGTGACCTTTTTGTTATATCAAATTGTCCCGTAATTTCGTCTTGTGTACTTATCATAATTTACATAATCTATCCCCGTCCATTCGCCCTCGCTGAGAACATTCTCAGGGATGTGTTTGAGAATGGCGTCTTTCGCTTCAATAAATAAGTCTATTAATTCTTTGACAGAATCAATGGTTTCTATTCTGTTTTCATACGGCTTTGTAATCTTGTTTACTGCATGACCGAGGCAGTTTTCGCCTATGAGATAGGCTTTTTTGTAGTAATAGAGGTCTGTGAAAAAGTCAAGCATTTGGTTATTCTCCTTTCGCATAATGAAAAGACCCCGTGGATATTTTCACGAGGTCTTTTTGAATTTATGTCACGGCTTTTGTCAGCCATGTTTGTTATGGGTTTTTAATCGACATATCAACCTTCACGCTGTACGCGTTCACCGACTTTGATGAATACGCTTTGGCTGTAGTAACCGCTCGGTACACCTTCGTCAACATGTTTGTCACAATGAGTGATGTGTACATCCTCAGATGTAATATTTATCTATGTATATTATCTGTACCGCTCATTGATTTTCCTTTCCAATCAATTTGTTTTAGATCCCAGTCATCGTCAGCTGATACTTTTTCATAATAAGCATGTGAAATCGTTTCTTCCCACTCTTCTGTCCAATGACCACCTTCTACTATTTTAGTACCAACCTGTTTTGTAACTTTTACTGCGTGATAAGAACCCCATCCTTCATTATTTTCCACTTCCCAAATTAAATGCTCTTTTCGTTGGTGAGAATCTGCTAATTCTTGCCCACAATTATTACATACATCTATGTAGCCAGAACTAAATACCGGCTCTTCTCGGGTAGTTGAAACCCACTCACTGTAGTGATGGATTTTTACCTCGTCATGATTTTTATAGTACCTAATTCCGGTTACCACTCCCAGATTTTCGTAATTGTCACCAATCTTAATGTCTTGCGTTGGCTTTGCAGGGGTTGTTACGGTGACACCCTTTGAATCATATCCGCTTGTGAACTTGTTAGCTGATGAATTGATACATCTTACTGTGTAGGTATATGTTTTTTTGGCACTTACATTCTTATCATTGAATGTGGTTGAGGTTGTGTCTGCAAGCTTTTTCCAGCTTTTACCGTTCTTTACATACACACGGTATTTTTCAGCACCGTTCACCTTGCCCCAGCTGATTTTTACGCTGTTATAGGTTACCTCAGTTTTTGAAATTTTAGGAGCGGCTACATATTTAATTGACTTGCCTTTGCCGTTATAACCGCTTGTGAAGCTCTTTGCATCTTTACTAATGCATCTTACGGTATATGTATAATTTTTGCCCGATGAAACGGCTTTATCTGTGTATGCAGTTGAGGTTGTATCTGCAAGCCTTGTCCAACCCTTACTGCCTTTGTAGTAAACTCTGTACTTTTCAGCACCGTTTGATTTGTTCCAACTGATTTTTACACCGCCGTTTACGCTCTCGGCTTTGGTAATCTTCGGAGCTGAAATATATTTTACGGATTTGCCCTTTGAATCGTATCCGCTTGTGAATCTCTTTGCATCTGCACTAATGCATCTTACGGTATATGTATAATTCTTGCCCGATGAAACGGCTTTGTCTGTGTATGCAGTTGAGGTTGTATCTGCAAGCCTTGTCCAACCCTTACTACCCTTGTAGTAAATTCTATACTTTTCGGCACCGTTTGGCTTATTCCAGCTTATCTTTACACCGCCGTTTACACTTTCAGCCTTTGAAATTTCGGGAGCGGCTACATATTTAATTGACTTGCCTTTGCCGTTATAACCGCTTGTGAATCTCTTTGCATCTGCACTAATGCATCTTACGGTATATGTATAATTCTTGCCCGATGAAACGGCTTTATCTGTGTATGCAGTTGAGGTTGTATCTGCAAGCCTTGTCCAGCCCTTACTGCCTTTGTAGTAAACTCTGTATTTTACCGCACCTTTTACCTTGCCCCAGCTTATTTTTACACCGCCGTTTATACTTTCAGCCTTTGAGATTTTCGGGGTTGCAAGACTTGTCTTTGCTGACTGTGCCGAAACAACAAGGGCATTCGTTTCAACAGCACTTGCCGTAAACGGAACTGCCGTTGCCGTGCCTACCGTCATTATTGCAGAAAGCAATAACGGCATTATTCTTTTTGATTTCATTATTATGCCTCCTAAAAAGTATGTTTTGATTATACTTGCATCTGTAACTAAATTTTATATCTTTAATTATGATTAGTCAACAATATGTAGGTAATTTTTTCTCATTTGTGATGATTTTTTGTTGAAAGCAAGCGACAGCTCAATTTGCTGCCGCTTGTAATTCTCATATATTCTGTTTTTTCGGGTTACCCCAACTATTGACATTGAGCCAGCAGATAAAAGGCAAAAAAACAACCGCACTAAAAAGCTCAAAAATGGCTTTCTAATGCGGTTTTTTCTATGGTCGAGGTGACAGGACTTGAACCTGCGGCATCTTGGTCCCAAACCAAGCACTCTACCAAACTGAGCTACACCTCGAAATGTTGTTTACTAACAACAGCTTGCTTATTATACACCGTATTTTTCGATTTGTCAACACTATTTTTGATTTTTATTCAAAAAAATAAAATAACTGACACAATGAATTAACTGACACATAGTGCCGTTGTTCTCTTGTTCAGCGTTGCGGCCGCCTGTGTTTTGGTGCAAAATTAAGTGCATCCATAGCAACGATTTATTTTCAAATTTTTGTTCAACGGCTTAATTCTGCTTCAAAACCGTTACTATGGATACTTTTTATTGTTTCTGCTTTATTTTATAATCTGCGATTAAAGCATTGATCAGTCGGAATATTTTCTGATTTTGAGATAAATTCCCCTGTCATCGGCAATTTTCTGACAAGCCTTGATGTCCTCCTCGGGGATTGTATCTACGATTGAAAACTGCGTATGTTCAAAATATTTCTTTGCATCCTCTGCAAATTTGAGCATTGACTCATACGCATGGTCAAAAACAGGACGGCAAACTTCGTCATACTTTTCCGATGAACAGGTATTGAGACTGATTGAAACTGAATCAATATACTTTGAAATCAACTCAGCTGTGGGCTTGTTGTTGATTCTGTCAGAAAGACCGTTTGTGTTGAGTCTGAGTTTGATGTCGGGGTGCTTTTCCCTTACATATTTTGCGGTTTCAAGCATATTATCAAGAGCCGAAGTCGGTTCGCCGTAGCCACAGAATACAAGCTCCTTGTAGCCTGTGAAATCAAAATCATCAACAGCCTTTTTAATATCTTCCATACTCGGATCATGCTTGTGCCAGAGTGTATCTGCACTGCCGACCGAATCGGTATTGTTGCGGATACAGAATGTGCATCTGCAAGGGCATTTGTTCGTCAGATTAGCATAGATAGATGTTTTGTACACATAAAGAATATCTGCCATTATGTTTTCTTCTCCTTATATAAATTCACATCAGAGTGAAAGTTTTTTCTTGAAATTGATTTTATCAAGACCGATGCCTACAACGATGAAGATTAAAGCACCTACACCGGGCTGCAACCAGCAAGTAGGAAGTTCCGCAATTGCGGCACCAAAGTCATACATAAGACCGTTTGCAATAAAGTAACCGCCGATTGTAACGATTGTTGTGGGAATGAGCATAAGAAGTGATGAAAGGCTGATGATTTTTTCATCTTTGCCACGCTTCTTCATCGCCATTCTGCAAAGCACAAACGGAACTGCGTTAAGAGCCTTGATAATAGCTGTTGGGATTGCCCAATGCGGATAACCCGAAATAAGGTCGGCAAGAGCGCCGCCGATTGATGACGCGATAATTCCGAAAGGTCCGGGAAGAATACTTGCGGCGAGATAAATCATAGAGTCGCCTGCATGAGAGTATCCAAGCGGTGACGGAATCTTGATAAAAGCAGTTGTTACGGTAACAAGAGCCGCACACATTGCCGTAATTGCAATCAGTTTTACATTAAATTTTGAATCGGTTTTTGAAACAGTTTTAGCAGTCATAGTAATTTCCTCACAAAAGCATTTTTAAATGTTTTTCAAATTCAATACCCTCGTTGCGGTGGACGCCGAGTTTAACGGTTTCGCAAAGAGAGGTCTGTATGAATTTTACCGCCAGATTTACGGTATCTTTCAGGCTGTCACCACGGAGCAGTCCCGAAAAGACAACCGAGGCAAACAAGTCGCCTGTACCCGAATAGCTTCCGCCCGTCTTTTCACAGCTGACACAAAACACCTCATCATCGGTTGCAATGAGATTGTTAATCTTTGTAACCTCATCGGAAATTTTATGCTCAATGCCTGTAACAATCACGGTTTTCACCTTGTAGAGTTTCAAAAGCTTTTTGGCAAGCTCTGCAACCGTATCGAGAAAATCGGGAGAATCGGCATTTTCAATCAGTTCTGAATAGTCGGTATCGCACAGAATACAACATTCGGTAAGGTTCGGGGTGATTACATCGGCAACAGAAACGAGTTTTTTCATCTTTTTGCCAAGGGTTTCGGTATAAAGACTGTAGGTTCTTCCACCGTCACCGAGAACCGGATCCACAAGTACAAGCGTGTTGTCGGTTTCAAAGCTGTCTATAAATGAAAGGATTTTGTCCACCTGCTTTTCGCTTGAGAGGAAACCCGTATAGATTCCGTCAGGCTGAAAACCGAGTTTTTTCCATTCACTTGTGTAATAATCAAGCTTATCCGTGCAATCGTTGCAGTAAAAGCTTTCAAATCCCGTCTGACTTGTCAAAACGGCTGTCGGCATAGGACACGCCTGAATGCCCATTACGGACAAAACAGGGATTGCCGCCGTCAGCGAACACTTGCCAAGCCCTGAGAGATCATTGATTAGTACAGCTTTTTTTGTCATCATACCACGCCTTAAAATTTCTGAACAGTTCAACATTTATCTTGTGATGTTGTCATTATACAACACCACTGTCATTATTTGTATGCACAATTTTAAGAATTTTTATAGGTACAGTTTGTTTTTTATCTGTTCGGTCGGTATGTTACCGATACAGTTCATCACAACGCATTTCTGACATTTTTTGTTGAATAAAGAAGCAACCGCCTGCTTAGTATGCCTAAACAAGCGGTTGTTTTTGTTTATTTATTTTGCATATTTCGGTCTGCAACAACAGGAAATATTACTCTTATATCTTGTTCTGACTCTGAAATCATCGCACTCTGTACCGCCGTTATTAGCACCGATTGTTGTTATGGTAGAACTACCCACAGCGATACAAAGCTCTATGTGGTCAAGTGACTTACAGCCCTTGGCTTTCAGCCTTGAGTCATATTTTGTAGGTTTTCCGCTCCACGAAAAAATAACAAGGTCGCCCGGCTTAACATCACTCGCACGGTAAAGCTGTCCTGCCTCTAAAAAGTTCACGGCAACAACACCGCACGATGTGGTTTTGCCGCCCGGAATCATATCCAACGCACCTGCTTTATTAAAAAGATACATCTGACCTGCACAACAGCACGCAACAGCATTGACTGTTGTATCATAATTTCCGTACCATTTCATAATGTCGCAGCCCTTGCCCGCATCCTTGCCGACAAGTGATTTTGCCGTTGAGATGATTTTATTAGCCTTAACCGGCTGAATGACAGTCACCTTGCAGGTTGCGGAATAGCCGTTCACTTTGGCGGTAATTGTGGCAACACCCTTTGATTTTGCCGTAACTTTGCCGTTTTTGTCAACAGTAGCTACCTTTGAATTTGAAGATGACCATACTGCATTTTTGGTTCTATCGGAAATAACTTTTTTCAGAGTATAGCTTTTGCCTTTATAAAGAGAAAGGTTAACTTTGTCGAGCATAATATACGGCTTATCGGCAGCATTTACGGTTATACCCTTTGAATCAAATCCACTCATAAATGTATTTTCGGATGGATTTATACATCTTACGGTGTAGGTATATGTCCCCTTGCTGCCTGCGGTTTTATCCGTAAATTCCGTTGATGTTGTGTCGGCAAGCTTTTTCCAGTTCTTACCGTTCTTGACATACACACGGTATTTTTCAGCACCGATAACTTCTTTCCACTCAATTCTTATTCCGCCGTATGCAGCACCGGCGTTCAAAAGCTTTGGGGACGCCGTATATAAGATTGACTTGCCCTTGCCGTCATAACCGCTTGCAAAATTTCTGCCGTCTTTTGTGATACACCTTACGGTGTAAGTACAGTTATGATCTGACATTGCCTTGGTGTCAATGAATGATGTTGAGGTTGTATTGCCAAGACCCTTCCACTCATTGTTTTTCTTGCAATATACACGGTATTTTTCAGCACCGCTGACCTTGTTCCAAGTGAGTTTTACTCCGCCGTAAACATTTTCCGTCTTTGTTATTTTCGGCACTGACAAAAACTTTACGGATTTGCCTTTTGAATCATAACCGCTTGTGAATCTCTTTGCATCTGCACTGAGGCATCTTACGGTATAGGTATAATTTTTGCCCGATGAAACGGCTTTGTCTGTGTATGCAGTTGAGGTTGTGTCTGCAAGCCTTCTCCAACCCTTACTGACTTTGTAGTAAACTCTGTACCTTGCAGCACCGTTTACCCTTCCCCAGCTTATTTTTACACCGTTGTTTACACTTTCAGCCTTTGTAATTTTGGGGGTTGCAAGACTTGACCTTGCCGACTGTGACGAAACGACGGGTGCGTTTAACTCAGCCGCACTTGCCGTAAACGGAACTGCCGTTACTGCGCCTGCTGTCATTATCACGGAAAGCAACAACGGCATTATTCTTTTTGTTTTCACTGCTATTCCTCCGAACGATATATTATCAGCTGCTTTTTAATATATACTGTCGGAAGCTATTGTTGTAGGCTCTGTTTCAGGCTGAGTCGGTTCTGTTGGCATTTGTACCGACTCATATGATTCCTGCTGAGATACCGTTGTCGGTTCCTGTACAAGCTCATTTTCTGCCGCAGGCTGTGTAGGTTCGGTTGTGTTCTGTGATGAAACAGCCTGTGCTGATTTTTTTGTTGTCTTTGTATTCTTTGCAGGTGCTACATATGTATAACCGTAATATTTACACAAGCCCTTGCATATTGCTTCGCCGATTTCATTTATATTACTGCGAATCCAGTTTGAGCCTGTTACGGTATCATGAAATTCACATTCAACATACAAAGAAAGTGCCTTCGGAACATTGATTTCATAAAGATCTTTCTTGTAGATAACAGCGTCATCTTTACCCGGAGTGATTGCACCGAGTGAATTGCATACAGCCTGTGCGGCTTTTTTACCGCTTGAATTCAGGCAAAATACTCTTGTTCCGCCTGTGTAGTTACCGTAACCGCTGGCATTTGTGTGAATCGGCATATGAATGTCTGCACCGAACTTGTCCGACTCGGGACAGCGTTTCTGCATAAGTGTACCCGACTTGGCAACCATAACCTCAAATCCGCAGCGATTAAGTGCTTTTGCTGTTGCGGCTGCAATTTTGTCGCACTGAGCCATTTCGTTGGTATTGCCCGTTGCATAGGTGTTTGCATTTTGATTTGACGGACTGAGATAGATTTTTATAACCTTTACTGTTACTTTGCATGTGGTCTTTATGCCGTCAACCTCAGCTGTTATTATTGCAGAACCTTTGCCCACTGCCTTTACTTTTCCTTTTTGGTCAACTGTTGCAACCTTTGCGTTGGATGTTGACCAGGTTATAGGCTTTGATTTGTCTGCCACTGTAGTTTTTATTGTGTAGGTTTTGCCCTTATCAACCGTAACGCTTGTTTTATCAAATATAACAGGCGGTACCGGGGATGTTGTCGCTGTAAAGCCTTTTGAATCATATCCGCTTGCAAATTTCTTTCCGTTCGCAGTAATACAGCGTACAGTATAAGTATAGCTTTTCTCAGCCGACAGATTCTTATCCGTTACGGAAGTTGATTTTGTATCGGCAATTCTTTTCCAAGTGTTTCCGTTCTTGCGGTAAACACGGTATTTTTCAGCACCCTTAACCTTGTTCCAGGTAAGCTTTACGCTGTTATAGGTGACATTTGTTTTTGTAACCTTTGGAGTGGCGATATACTTTACGGACTCGCCGTTTTTGTCATAGCCGCTTTGATACTTTCTTGCGTCATTGCTGATGCATCTTACCGTATAAGTATAGTTATTGCCGGACAAAACATCGCTGTCAACGCAGGAGGTTTCTGCTGTATCAACAAGCTTTGTCCAACCGTTCCGTCCTTTGTAGAACACGCGGTACATTTCCGCACCGCCAACGCTGTTCCATGAAAGCTTTACACCGCTGTTTACGCTTTCAAGCTTTGAAATTTGAGGAGTTGCGATATAGGTTGTTTCTGTTCCTTTGTGGTCAAAACCGCTTGTGAAGCTTTTTGCGTTGTAACTTATACAGCGTACCGTGTAAGTATAGCTTTTGCCCGACGCAACATTTTTGTGAACTAAGGATGTTGAGGTTGTATCACCTATTCTTATCCATTGTTTGCCGTTTTTTAAATAAGCTCTGTACTTTTTAGCTCCTTTAACCTTATTCCATGTCAGCTTTTCTCCGCCATTGACGCTTTCGGTTTTTGAAATTTCGGGAGCGGCAATGTAGGTTAGCTTTGTTCCCTTAGAATCGTAACCGCTCGAGAATTTTTTTCCGTCTTCGGTGATACATCTTACTGTGTATGTATAGTTTCCGCCTGAATAAACATCACTGTCAATACAGGAGGTTGAGGTTGTATCGGTCAACTTTGTCCAGCCGTTTTTACCTTTGTAATACACACGGTACAAGGCAGCACCGTCAACATTGTTCCAACTGAGTTTTACGCCTTCGTAAACACTTTCTGCCTTTGAAATTTTGGGAGTTGCAAGACTTGTCTGTGCGTTATGTTTATTCTGCACAGGTGCTTTTGCAACCTCAACTGCATTTGCAGTAACAGATACTGCTGTTGTGATGCCAAAAGTTACCATTGCTGAAAGTAATATTGGCAATATTTTTCTTGATTTCAAACTTATCTCCTCCTGAATAGAATATCTTAATAAGTATTATCAACAATTAAATCTTATACCCTTAAACTCTATCAGTCAAGACCATTTGGATGATTTTGTATATTTATATATGTTTTTGTCAAAAATGAACAATTATATTTTCAATATACCTACATAAGCAGTTGCATTTATGTGTTTAAAGTACCAATCAGATTGGCAATAATATTTTTACATCTTGTATTTTTGTTTATCACATATTTTTCTTCGCTTTGGTGCAAACAAAATCAGTTAATATACAATTACCGCCTTTGAAAAATACAAGTATATTTTATGCAAATCAAAACCACCCGTCCAACGGGTGGTTTGCTCTAGGGCTATAAGCCCATGCTACCGGCCAGCGCCTCAAGACGCTAGCTTTCACTTTGTTCAAGCCTATTGCCTTTGCCTCTTTCGCCACCCCTTAAAGGGTGTTTGTATTACTCGCCACCCTTAAAAGGGTCTTCATATTCTCGTACACTTAATTTATCTAGTGCTATATCATGCTTTTCTTGGTCTTCTATGTATTTTCTTATGGTTGCTTCATTTAGACCTACTGTACTCACATAATATCCTTCTGCCCAAAAGTGCCTATTTCCAAACTTATACTTCAGATTTGCGTGTTTCTCAAACATCATTAACGCACTTTTTCCTTTTAAATATCCCATAAAACTTGACACACTCATCTTCGGTGGTATACTTAATTGCAAGTGTACATGATCTATCATCATATGCCCCTCTAGTATCTCCACTCCTTTGTACTGACATAACAATCTTATTATATCTTGCAAACTCTGTCGGTACTGTGCATATATTATTTTTCTTCTATACTTTGGTACAAACACTACATGGTATTTGCACATCCATTTTGTGTGGGATAAACTATTTGTTTTTTTGCCATTAAAATCACCTTTCTTTTTTACAATAGACTTGAACATTCTTATTGTAATACGATTGGTGATTTTTTTGTATAACTTTTTATGCACACCCGCATAGCGGGTGGTTGTTTGTACCACGCAAGCGCGGCACTGGGTAAACCCATTAATGCAAAAATCGGACGGTCGTTACGACCGCCCGATTTGATTTGTGTTCTGAAGCTTTATTTGCCTTGAAATAATGCGGCTTGCGGTGATCTGCACAATCAGAGCGCAAGAACTCTCGGAACAATTTCCGCAGGAGCTGCCACTGTGCCGCTGCATTTATATTTCTCGGTTTCTTCTTTGGTTCTGAAGCCCCATCCGTAGAGAACGGCGAGAAAGTCCATACCGATTTCTTCGGCACCGTTTGCTTCAATAGTGCCGTCGCCTACAAGGACACTTTCCTCAACTGAAACACCTGTCTGCTCACACGCCTGCAAGAGCAGATGGCTCTTTGTTAGGTTTGTACCGACATCTGTTGCACAAACTGCGTCAAACACATCCGCAGCATCGTAGTTTTCAAGCATATCTGTTGTAAACATTCTGTGCTTTTGAGTTGCAATTGCAAGCTTAAAGCCGTTTTTCTTGAGGTCACGGAGAGCGTCATAAATTCCGTCATAAACTGTGAACATCTCTTTTCCCTTTTGAGAATAGAGCTTGCTGTAGTTCTTGACAGCATATTCAATTTCGTCATCACTCATATTAAAGAGCGTTTTAAATCCGTATTCAAGCGGTGTGCCGATTACTCCGTAGAGTGCGCTGTGTTCAACAGGCTCATAACCCATTGCAACTGCCGTTGTATTGAAACAATATAAAATTCCGGGGGCTGTGTCGGCAAGAGTTCCGTCAAAGCCAAAAATAACTAATTTTTTCATAAAACCGCCCAATCTGCAAATAGATAAAATTCATAAATTACCTGAAATCAAATACAAAAGTCTTTTGTCCTGCAAATTCCTGCAAATATGGAAATACACCTCTGCGTGAATTATACCATTTTTGGAAGATAATTACAACACTTATTTTGCTTATGAGCATAATTTCTAAAATAAAAACGGTGCAAAAATATGCAATTGTTGTTTTTTTGATTATATAACAATAAAATTTATTTGAAAAACAGGACTTCTAAACAACTTTATTTCTTGACAACATTGTGCGTGCGTTATAAAATTGAAGTATATTACATTGAAAGGTTATTATATTATGGCTTCTACAAAGCATAAGAATCCCACTGCTAAGCCAAAAGAAAAATATTCGGTACAGCAGGCGCTCACAAACTATTATCTGCTTGTTATGTTCACGCTTTTTCCGTTGTTTTTTACCGACGCATATTTTAACATCAGGCATGACAAGTATTACTTTTTCATTATATTGACGGGTATTCTCGTTATTGCGGAATTTCTTATTATTATGACCGCAAGCGTTGATAAACCGCCGGAAGACTCAAAGCTTGAAAAGCCTAAACCAAAGCATTTGTATGAAGAGCTTTCGTTTATGGACTGGGCATTTATTGTATTCCTCGGGATAAATGTCATTTCAACGCTGTTGTCCGCAAGTCCTTTGGATGCGCTTTTAGGCACTGACGGACGAAACAACGGACTTTTGATGATGACATTTTACACCGCAGCATATTTTATGATTACAAGGTGCTTTAAATATTTTGAATACATATTCGTTGCGCTTGCGTTCGGTTCAATGATAGTTTATGCACTTGCGGTGCTTAACTCATTCTATATTGATCCTCTCGGGATGTTTACTCTTCTCACCGACCAACAGACTATTACCGACTTCACTTCAACAATCGGCAACAAAAATCTGCTTTCAAGCTACATCTGCATTGCTATGCCTGTTATGATTGCAATGTCGGTTATCACGGAGAAAACCTTGCTCAGGGCAATTTATCTTATTGCAACAGGATTGGGCTTTGCGGCTCTTATGACTGCCGACAGCGATTCCGGCATTCTCGGCATGGCTGTATTTATGATTATTTACCTTGTATGGTTTTCAAACAGCCTTGTCAGACTGAAAAGATTTTTCCTTTCGGCAACTGTTATGCTGTTGTTTGCAAAGCTGCTCAGATTGTTCTCGCTCTGCTTTGACGACAAAAGCAAGGGCTTTGATAAGTTTCAGGAAATTTTCGTTTTCTCAGGCATCGGTTGGATATTGCTTGCAGCTTGTGCCGTTATTACAGGGATTTTGTATCTTATTGATTACAAAAAACCAAACATCACAATTTCAAAAGCCGTGCCGATTGCTCTTGCCGTTGTATTCGGACTTTGTGCTGTTGCCATGATAGGAATTATGGTTTATTTCAGCTGTATTGACACCAAAACCGACCTCGGCAGTTTTGAAAGAATTATCCGCTTTAACGACAGATGGGGTACTCACAGAGGCTTTATGTGGATAAGGTCGATATGGATTTTCGGCGACGCTTCATTCATTGAAAAGCTGTTTGGCGTAGGTCCCGATATGTTCTACTCCGCATTCAGACCGTACTTTAACGACCTTTTAAAATACGGTGACAGCTCAACAAATGCCGCTCATAACGAATATCTAAACTACCTTATCACAATCGGAATTACGGGACTTCTCTCCTATCTTGCCATTGTGTGCGGTACGATTAAGAACGCAGTTAAGTATGCAAAGGAAAATCCGATGCTGATTGCGTGCGTTTCGGCTGTTATCTGCTATGCTGTTCAGGCTATTGTAAACCTTTATCAGCCGATTACAACTCCGCTGTTTTTCATCTTCATAGCTTTGTGTGAGGCTTTTGTAAGAAATGCCAAAGCTGAAAAATCTGCCGTATAAATATTATGACTGCGTTTCAATTCGGATAAGAAGGTTCTGCATTGATTCGCTTCGGTCACGGCGGTATCGTCCCAGCTCGTAGAGGCTGTCGGGATTTTTAGTGATTATATTGGGCTTTTCCGTACAGGTTAGTGTACACGAAAAGCCCATTTCTTTTATCAGCTTTTCGGTCAGGTCATTTTTTGCACCGAACGGATATACAAAGCAGGTCGGTTTTTTTCCTGTTGCATTTTCAAGCAAGGCTTGAGCCTTGGCAACATCTTCCGTAAGAATAGATTTATATGCTTCGTCACTCTCCCCCGCTTTTGGCAAAACACCCTTTCGTGATTTCAAAGAATGCATATCGTACGAATGATTCTGAATTTCAATATAGCCCGAATCGGACATTTCTTTTATATCGTCAAAGGTTATATGACCGTAGTTCACGGAAATGTCCTTGGTTTCGGTAAATTTTTCAGACACTGACGCAATCGGAGATATGACCGCCTTGCAGTTGTATTTTTCAAGCAAAGGGAGTGCATAATAATAATTATTATAATATCCATCGTCAAAGGTCAGCATAATGCATTTTTCGGGCAATGATTTTTTGCCGTAAGCATAATCGGTAAGGTCCTTTACAACAACGGTTGTGTAGCCGTTTTCGGTCAAATATTTAAGGTCATTTTCAAAAAGAGTCGGCGAGATTGTGTAGTCATTTTGCAGCTTTTCATCCTTTAAAAGTGAGTGATACATTATTACGGGCAGTTTTACGCTGTCGGTATCAGCCGTTGTTTCTTTTACTGCGCCTGTCATTACCGATATTAAAATTACCGCAGACAGGAAGAGTGCCGCAAAAATGATAATTTTTACTGTTTTGTTTGATTTCACTATATTTCCTCCCAATTCTTTGTGCAAGATTTTTTATCTATAATTCTTTATTGTAAATATAATCAAACATCTGCGTGATAGAATATAACCAAAGTTAATACTGATTACTGATTTCGGTCAATCGGTACTGACTAATATTGCATAAGGATTTATGAATTATGGCAAAAAGAAATTTCAGCTCAAAACGCAATGCAATTTACAATGCTGTGTGCGGTACGGACACTCATCCGAGCGCACGTTGGGTTTATGATAAATTAAAGCCCGAAATTCCCGACCTTAGTCTTGGCACGGTTTACAGAAACATTGCTCTTTTTAAGGATGAAGGAAAGGTCAGCGTTATATGCAATGTAAACGGTGAGGAGCGTATTGACGGCAACACAGAGCCGCACCCCCACTTTGTCTGCAACAAATGCAAGGCGGTTATTGATGTTGAAGACAATCAAAATGCTGATGACCTTGAGTCACAGCTTGCCGAAGAGGGATTTAAGGTAGAAAACAGATTTGTTATCTACTACGGCATATGTCCCAAATGTTCGGCAGAAGTACACTAATATTTATTACAAAGGAGAAGTAATTATGAAATGGTATTGCACAGTATGCGGTTATGTTTATGAAGGTCCCGAAGCTCCCGAGGCTTGCCCTGTTTGTAAGGCACCGAAGGAAAAATTTAAGCAGATGGACGAGGAGGCGTCTTTCGCAACAGTTCACGAGGTTGGCGTTGCTCAGGGCGTAAGCGAAGATATTCTCAAGGATCTCAGAGCTAACTTTGAGGGAGAATGCAGTGAAGTCGGTATGTACCTTGCAATGGCAAGAGTTGCAGACAGAGAAGGCTACCCCGAGGTTTCTGCCGCATTTACAAAGTATGCTTTTGAAGAGGCTGAACACGCTGCCAAGTTTGCAGAGCTTTTAGGCGAAGTTCTTACAGACAGCACAAAGAAGAATCTTCAGATGCGTGTAGATGCAGAAACAGGTGCTTGCGAAGGTAAGTTTGACCTTGCAAAGCGTGCAAAGGCTCAGAACCTTGACGCTATTCACGACACGGTTCACGAGATGGCAAAGGATGAAGCAAGACACGGCGCAGGCTTTAGAGGTCTTCTTAACAGATACTTTAAGTAATCATTAAAACAATAAAAAATCAAAAAAGTCAGCTTGATAATCGTATGACCAACAACTAACCGATTACACAACAGACTTTGAACAGGAGATTTGATAGTATGAAATATGTATGCGATGTTTGCGGATATGTTTACGACCCTGAAATCGGCGATCCCGACAACGGCGTTGATGCAGGCACGGCATGGGAAGATGTACCCGAGGATTGGGTATGCCCTCTCTGCGGTGTAGGTAAGGATGAATTTTCCGCAGAAGAATAATTAACAGATTGGCAATTTGGGGGCAGGCAATGCTTGCTCCCTTTTGTATGTACGGGAGTAAATTATGAAAAAATTGATTTCGTGGAATGTAAACGGACTTCGTGCCTGTGTTACAAAGGGCTTTGAGGACTTTTTCAAAGATGTTGACGCAGATATTTTCTGTCTTCAGGAAACAAAGCTTCAAGAGGGACAGATTGACCTCCTGCTTGAAGGGTATCATCAGTATTGGTGCTATGCCGACAAAAAAGGCTATTCGGGAACGGCTATGTTCACAAAGGAAGAGCCTTTGAATGTAAGTTACGGAATCGGCATTGACGAACACGACCACGAGGGCAGAGTTATCACGGCAGAATTTGACAATTGCTTTGTTGTCACCTGCTACACTCCAAACTCGCAAAGTGAGCTGAAAAGGCTTGATTACCGAATGAAATGGGAAGATGATTTCAAGGCATATTTGAAAAAACTTGAAGAAAAAAAGCCGGTTATTATGTGCGGTGATTTGAATGTTGCACACAAAGAAATTGATTTGAAAAATCCGAAAACCAACCGTAAAAATGCAGGCTTTACCGATGAAGAGCGTTCAAAGATGACAGCGTTGCTCAATGACGGCTTTATCGACACCTACCGCTATTTCTATCCCGATACAGAGGGCGTGTATTCGTGGTGGTCATACAGATTCAAGGCTCGTGAAAAAAATTCGGGCTGGCGTATTGACTATTTTATCGTTTCAAAAGCTCTTGAAAGCAAGCTTGACGGCGCAAAAATCCATACCGAAATTTTAGGTTCTGACCATTGCCCCGTTGAACTGACGATTGACATTTAAAAAGCAGAGCTTATTGAACACTCAGCTTTCATATGTTTTTTGTGCAAAAAACAGGGTACCGTTCGGTACCCTGACATCTGTATTGCGATTACAGGGCGGTTATTTCTTTATAGTAAACACAATAAGAAAGGTTGTTACCATTTGTAGGCAACAACCTTTTTTTACATCAATAGTATTCTACTTTACCACAACCCGAGCATTTTCTGCCGATTGTTTTAGTCTCATAACGGCTTTTCTCAGGGACATTAACTTTTTTCTTACCATATAATTATAGCAAACTCCTCAGATGCAATCAAATATCTGAGGAGTATTTATAATATTATATGATATTATGTCGTTATTTCAATTGATTTTTGACCGCCTGTTATGTCGGAAAAATTGTTTTTTGCACTTTTAACGAATGCGAAGATTGTTTTCAGAAGCATATTTCTTGTTTTGCTGTCAAGACCTGCAAAGGATTTTAGGATTGTTCCCGTGTTTTTAAACGGATTTTTCAGCATCTCATTAAAGGTTGCGGTTTCGGTCAGCGACAAAAGGGCAAAAACCTCTTTTGTGAACTCCCGTCTTTGAGCAATTGTCAGCGATTCAACAAATTCTTTCAGCGTGTGGTCAAAGAAAACGCTGAAATTTGTAGTGCTTTTCAGCCTGATAAGACTGTTCTGCTCAATCTCCCATGAATAGATATCGTGCTGAAGAAAACCTTTTTGATTGCTCTTTACAATTGTGTAGCTCTCCTCATGCTCAAATATCATGCCGAAAATGCTTGACTGCGGAACAAAGGTGTAGATTCTGTCGTCAATTTCATAAAATCCGCTGTCCCTGATTTTGTCAAGAGAAAACCCCGGTCCGTCAAAATTGTAAATATAATCAATATGATTTCTTGAATTTTCATCGGTGAAAGCACCGGCATAAACCGCAAGATTTCCGCCCTTTGAGTGACCGCCCAGAATAAATTTTCCGTTGAGCATACGGACTGCTTTTTCAAAATAATCAAGAGCCTTTTTCTGTGACGGCAACGGAAATGTGAAGAACATATTGAAGTCCTCCTGCCAGCCGACAAGAGAATTGTCCGTTCCTCTGTATGAAATAAAATAATTCTTTTTAAGAAATTCAAAAGTGATTGCGGAAAACTGCATACTCACATCGGACTCAACCTCGTTTACATACCCCGAAACAAGAATTTTGCCGAATCTCTTGCTCTCTGCCGTTGCTTTCAAAAGGTCGGCGTCACCCTTCCACAATAGATTTTTCTCGTAATCATCGGTTGCAAACACACGCATTGCCGCCTGTTCAAGGGTAATTTCATCAAACAGACAGGACGATACCGCACCGTCAAAAGGAAGATATGAAAGCCGTGAAAGCACAAGTGCGTCAAGCTCGTTAAAACCGTCCTGCTCAAATGTCAAATCGCCGCGCCAGCTTATGTAATCAAATATGTCAGCCATACAAATGCCTCCAATCTGTTTTCTCTCCATAACTATTGTATCACTTTGTACTAATTATTTCAATACAATTTTGATAATTGTAAAAGAAAAGGACAAACGGCTTGCGTTCATCCTTTAACAGTATATGAAGTTATCTGAATTTTGCGATTACTTCAAGAAATTCTTTTCCGAATTTTTCAAGCTTTGTTCTGCCCACACCCGAAACTTCAAGCATTTCATCGGGTGTTTCGGGGCATTTTTTGCACATATCAGTCAGCGTTGCATCGGTAAAAATGACATATGCGGGAACGCTCTTTTTGGACGCAATGCTTTTTCGCAAAGCCTTGAGTGCGTCAAGTAAATCGGAATTGACAGGCACTTCGTGGCGGTGCGTTTTGACAACCTTTTCGGAGTTTTCAACTTTCTTCATCACAAGCCGTTCCCGTCCGAAAAGCACATCTCGGCTCTTTGGCAAAAGTTTTAGAGCCTCGGTTTCATTGTCGGCTGAAATATACTCCTTTTCGGCAAGAAAGTCAATTGTGCCGAAAATATGCCTTGCCGTAACCTCTTTCATTATTCCGTAGGTTGACTGATTGTTAAGCTCAGCTTTTAGGATTTTCTCGCTCTTACTGCCCTTTAGCACATCACAAATCACGGTTTTTCCGTATCTTTGTCCTGTTCTTGCAATGCAGGACATAATTTTTTGAGCGTCAATTGTGACATCAACAAGCTTGTGAACGGAAAGGCAGTTGGAGCATTTTCCACAGTAAGCCTTTTTATCACCGCCGAAATACCGCAGAATAAATCCACGCAGACAATCGTTTGTTGTGCTGTAAAAGGTCATATGCTTTAAGCGTTCAAAATCACGCTCACGAATTTGCTCGTTTTCTTCAATTGTAAGCTCATCGTTGCCCTCGGAATTTTCAATCATAAAGCGGTTCAATCGGACATCCTTCGGGCTGTAGAGCAGAATACAATCAGCCTCACCGCCGTCACGGCCTGCCCGTCCTGCCTCTTGATAGTAGCTTTCAATGTTTTTCGGCATATTGTAATGAATTACATATGTAACATTTGACTTGTCAATTCCCATACCGAAAGCATTGGTTGCAACCATAATATTTTTTCGGTCAAAAACAAAATCCTCCTGATTTTTCCTGCGTTCGTATTCATCAAGACCTGCGTGATATCTTGTAGCCGAAAAGCCGTTATCGCAGAGCAATTCGCAGACAGATTCAACATTTTTTCGGGTTGCACAATAGACAATTCCCGACCTGTCGCCACGCTCCCGAATGAGGTCAATAAGCTTTTCGTCCTTTGACGATGACTTTATTACACCGAAGAAAAGGTTGGGGCGGTCAAATCCCGTTGTAATTTCAAACGGATTTTCAAGCCTGAGAATTTTCTTTATGTCTTCTTTTACATCATTTGTAGCCGTTGCGGTGAATGCTCCGACAATCGGACGATTTTCAAGGCTTTTAATAAATGAAACAATTTTGAGGTAACTCGGTCTGAAATCCTGTCCCCATTGTGAAACGCAATGAGCCTCGTCAACTGCAACCATTGAGATTTTTATCTTTTTGCAGGTGTCGAGAAATCCGTCAGTCAACAGCCTTTCGGGTGCAACATAGATGATTTTGTATTTTCCGTGTTCAACATTTGAAAGCACTCGGAGAAATTGCGGATATGAAAGCGAGCTGTTTATGTATGCCGCAGGGACTCCCGACTGAACAAGCGAGCCGACCTGATCCTTCATAAGCGAAATGAGAGGTGACAAAACAATTGTCACCCCGTCAAAAAGTAATGCGGGAATCTGATAGCACATTGACTTGCCTGCACCTGTTGGCATAATGCAAAGTGCATCTCTGCCGTCAAGCAAAGCGTCAACTATCTGTTCCTGTCCGTCTCTGAAAGAATCGTGTCCGAAGTAATCTTTTAACACGCTTATTTTATCACTCATCTTTTTGCCCTTATCTATCATTCTTTATTGGAATTATAATCATTGTATTCCCGTTCAATCCAAGCCATAAGCAGATTTACAATTTTCTGCTGTTCTGCCTCGTTAAGCTGTTTGTCCTTTGCAACTCTGTACCACTTGTTAAGACACCCTCTGCAACAACAGGCACAGGCATGCTGTGCGATAAAAACAGGGTGTCCCCTCATGGGTGTTTGCTTTCCGTCATTCGGAATATATTTTGGTGCAAGCCGTGTTCTGACAAAATCTTCTGCATGGGAGCGGATTTTATCCATTCCCTTTTCATTTATGTAGTCGATGTCCTTTTGCTTTAAATGAAACCGACTGCGAAAATCCGACTTTTTCAGTTTATCAAGTGCCTCATCTATTGTTTGCATCGTTTATGCCTTCTTTTATTCTCATAACTTAATTATAAACAATTACTACGGTAATGGCAAGAAAAAATGCGATAGTTTTCTGTTGCAAAAAAACAACCCCACGATTATTTTACCGTGGGAGTTGTTTTCATAGGGTTGCTTTTCAATTATTTTTAGAGATTAAACATCTTTGCAATATTTTTCAGCAAGAGCAAAGAACGCTTTTTCAAGCGAATCCAAGGTTTGTTCCGTCATACTGACCGACATACTGTTTTTGTCGGAAAATATGATTTCAACGATTGTAACCGTGGCGTCATCGACTATCAGTTCTTTGTTTTTCGGATTATATTTTTTCAGGATTTCCAACGCGTCATCGGCAGCGTCGCACAACAACTTCATATCCGTTTCGTTGATTAAAACATTTTCAAAAGCGATATAGCCGCATTTGCAGATAGCGTCAAAAAGGTAAATTGTGCCTTCTTTTCGCACATAAAAAGAACAGCAGTAGTCAAAATTTGAATGATTTTTTGAATAACTCACGGACACTATTTCTTTTTTTGCACGCATTTTTCGTTTGGAAATATTATGAAATAACGACCGTAAAGTCATATCGGTTATGTCATGGTCGTTCCGCAGAACGGACAGAATTTCGGAGGATTGCCGTCAGGCTTATAGCCGCAGGCAGGGCAAACAATTGCCGCAGAGTTTTGCGGATTAAACGGCTGTTGTGGCTGCTGATTTCCTGTGTTGCTCTGCACAGGCATTCCGTTCTGCTGATAACCTGTAGTGTTCTGCATCGGCATTCCGTTCTGCTGATATCCCATATTGTTCTGCATGGGCATTCCGCTTTGCTGATAACCCATATTGTTTTGCATGGGCATTCCGTTCTGCTGATATCCCATATTATTCTGCATGGGCATTCCGTTCTGCTGATAGTCCATATTATTCTGCATAGGCATTCCGTTCTGCTGATAGCCCATATTATTCTGCATGGGCATTCCGTTCTGCTGATATCCCATATTGTTCTGCATGGGCATTCCGTTCTGCTGATAACCCATATTGTTCTGCATACCGTTTCTGATTTGTTCGCATAATCTCATCAACTGCATTCCGTCATCAAACGCTCTCATAAGCTCATTTCTTACAGTACCGATTGACGAATCAACATACATTGATATGTCGGTTATGAACGGATGATTTACGATGAATTTTGCTTTTAGAGAAGATATTCTTTGCGGAGATGACGATGTGTTTGTATCACGAACATACGGCTGAAGCGCAAGAGGAACATCAAGCATACCGTTTTGCCCGGAAAATGAGTTTGTTGCATCAAACTGACTGCCAAAACCGCTGTTCCTGCCCTGACGGTTATCATAGCGGTCGTACTCATCGGGGATTCCGTCACGGTCGGAATCCTGCAGGGTTGTATATCCGAGTTCAAGCCAAAAGTCCTGCAGCTGTGAAAAATCGAATATTTCAGGATTGCTGTTTTTGAAATCTCTGCCTATTGTGAAATAGAATTTTCTGTTATTAAAATCAACAACAAGCTTTTCATTTGTGCCGGCACTTGCCGACTGAACAAATGCCGAATATTTCTGTCTGTTCTGTTCACGCTGTTCAAGATGAGTTTTAACATCAGCTATTGTTCTGTTTTTCCAACCTGATGAAAGCGAACTTAATTTGTGCTTGCAGTCGCTGCAAAGATAGCCGTCTGAAAGCTTTTGCCTTGTGAGGGCATTTACCTTTTCCCCGCAAAGGTCACAATATTTCTTTTCAAATAGTCCCATAAGCGTTCTCCTTTACAAAAGACCAACGATTTTCTTTTGAATGTTTGTAGCGTCTACTACAGAAATTGTTCCGTCATTATCTGTGTCGGCGAGTTTTAATTGATAGGAATCAAATTCAACATTATGAACAACCTGTTTTTGAACAAGTGTTGCGTCAATAACATTAACCACACCATCCATATTGACATCATACAGAACTGTAATGTTTACATCAAAACTAATATCGTCTTTATACAGATATATCTCATACACCCTTGTAACACACTGCGGTTTGCTTACAGTAATGACATATTTGCCTGGGAATGTTTCATAATACAAATATAAGGGTTCTGCATTACTGTTTTCCATTTCATGTTCAAAGCTGCCCTTATAAACGCCGTCAAAAGTGTATTTATCCATCTTAACAGTAATAGTGTCCTTTGGTGAGCCGCCTGTTTTGAAGTTCATTATAATTTTGGCCTTAACCTCTTGCGTCACTTTAACCGATACACTGTAAATGACATCACCGTTTTCACCCGTGACAGCACACCTGAACTGAGTTTCATCAAAATCCGTATTCGGTCTGATGCTCAAAGCATTTGTTTTTGTCCCCTTGAAGGAAAATTTGCTTGATGTGGATGAGTCGTCATCTATGTTTCGCCACACATATCTTGCTATACCGGTGCTTGTTCTTCTCCTTACTTTCATCTGCCACTGATAGCTTGCGGCATTGTTGGCAGTAACCGATATAGTTTTTTCTTTGCCTTTCATAATTTCTGCCTCAGTGGACTGATGTGTAAATGATGGCGATTTATCTGCAACAACGTAATATGCCCAAATATAATATTGACCTGTGGTTTCATCCTGAAGAATTGTCGCCTGACCGTCGTCGTTGTACAAGCCACATACTGCGTTCTTGGCAACCGCATATCCTCTGTTCATATTAAAGTATAGCTGACAACAATACATACCGCTGTCAAAAGCTTCTCCGTCGTTGAGCTTTCTGCTAACTTTGTTGTTTTTGTACTCATACCACTCAATATAATCAAAACTGTAGTAAGTGCTGTTTATCGGAGTTGCCGTAGTTGAGGGGATTTTCCGCTGTTCAGGTTTCTCCAAGCCTAAAAATCCAATTATAGGAATTTCTGTCTTCTCAAGAAGTCCCGGAAAGTTACATTTTCCCGAATAAAAAGTACCGCTCTTTGAACCCGTTACTTTACATCTAAAAACAACATCTTTCCACCCTGAGTCAGGTCCTACAAGTTCTGCGTAGGTCTGAAATTTAAGATGGTCTGTAAAAACACCCGAAAATTTCGAGTTGGGTCTGTCGGTTTTATCGGAGAGGTTAACCCAGCTTAGGCTCGGATACTTTGCCTGCCATTGATAGGTAAAGGTTTCGTCTGTACTGCCGCCGTTTACTCCCACGATAATGTTAAGGACATCTCCTATGTAAACCTCGGTGTCGATATATTTGATATAAGCCTGAGCCGCCGCATTTACGGTTACGGCTGTCATAGGAAGAGCCGTTAAAAGCATAAGCACACACAGGGCAACGCTCGAAATACGCTTTGCTTTTTTCTTGATTTTCATAAAAATCCCTCCTTTATGCCCAAGGGTCATCCGAAGCGGGAGTTCGTATGTCGGAGAGTGCAAGATTGCGCCACAAGAACCATTGATTGCCCTTTCTGCGAAGCTCAATCGGGCGAGGTGAGTCCGCTCCCGACGACTGAACCTGAACCTTTGCATAACCCTCGCTCTGATAGGTATATGCATACTCGGAAACGGTTATTTTGTACGGAACATTCGGTGTATAATCGTTCTTCACGGATGAACCCTCAAAATATGAGCGAGGAATATATCCCCTGCCCTTGATTCTGTCACGCAAAAACTGAATATCCATCCCGTTCATCGGCTGAGGTCCTTTTAATACATTGAGCATTTCTATTGTGTTTTCCGGACTTTCATCATATTCAAGCAACACAAGCATTGCAAATGCCGCTGTTGAAAGAGGTGACGAAAAGTCAAGCTCCGGCATTTTTTTGAGTTCATCTGCATTTTTCGGATAATCGGCAAATACAAATGTTTTGCTTTTGTACCTTGTATTGTTTACTGCTCCCGAAACAGCCTTTGTAACATTGTTTTTTACAGTCTGATTTGTCATATTTTTTAAGCTGTCAAATATACCCATAAACAGTACCTCCTTTTTAAAGTGCGTCAAGTGCGGCAGCAAGATAATCTGCCGTTACGGATGAATAAAAAAACGAGCTTATTTTTCCGAATTGTTTTGCCTGTTTAACCCTGTCGGCAAGATCGGGGTATGACTGTTCATCACAGAGCAGAGCCGTTTTGCAGTTTGGCAAATGTTCTTTTATTTTCTCACAAAGCTCAAGCCGCTTCTCGACAGTTGAATTGGCAAGTCTTGTGACATCCATAAGCAAAACATCAACTCTTTGTGCAATGCACAAATCAAGAATTTCTCCGTCCTGATTTGGCGAAACATTTTCAATGCAGAATCTTCCCTTCCTGACAAGTGCATTTTGAATAGCCTCACTAAGCAAATTGTTCTGAACACTGAGCAAAATTTTCTTCAACGGACATCACCCCTTTTCACCTATATCTTTCACTTATATTGTACAATTTTGCGGTACAAGATGAATGTGCCAAACGGCATATTTCACAACATAAACAAAAAAACACAGCCGCCCGATTGCTCGGACAGCTGTGAACTTGTGCTAAAAATATCAATGGTGGGTAATTAAAAGGGGGGGTAAATAATAAAATAATTATGCTTTGTTCTTAACAGCACCGATAATGTAAAGTGCAGGAATAACAAGACCGCAGATAAGAGAGAACACATTAAACTGTGAGCCGCCTATCATACTGATAATTTCGCCTGCAACACACATAACCGCAACAATAACGCCCCATACAATACATGTGTTTGCCTTGTTCGGAAGTTTTGCATTGATAATGCCGATAATACCTGCAACAAACTCAGCAACCGCACTGATAAGTGCGAAAACGCCGCCGACATAAAGCATAGTCATATCGTATGTACCGTCGTTAAAAGCTGCAAGTGCGGCGATACCGAGAACAGCGATGATTGACACGATCAATGCAATAGCACCGAATACAATCATAAGGATTCCCGTTACTTTAAGAAAAGTTGAACCTTTTGCCTCCATAGTTTTTCCTCCTGTCATTAAATAATAAATTCTATGCGCCCTTGCCTTTAAATATTAACCTGACAAAGGGAGCATTTTGTACAAAAGATATCACCGTCCAAGCAGTTATATCCTGTAATTGTATTATACTGTTTTAACAGCAAAAAAATATGTGCCAAACGGCACATATTCAGAAAAAAGTATTTATTTGTCGTCATTTTTGTTATCAAGGATTACAATTCCCGCCTCTCTTGCCTTTACGGCAAGCTCTGTTCTCGACTTAAAGCCTGTTTTTTCAAGCATATACTGTATATAGTTTTTGACAGTACCGGGAGCAATGTAAAGCCTTTTTGCAATTTCCGTGTTTGTATCGCCGCTTGTCAGTTCACGCAAAACCTCAAGCTCTCTTTCCGTAAAATCCGTACTCATTGCATTGCCGAATCTGATTTCGGGAGTTGTGTCGGGAAACACACGCTCACCGTTCATTGTTCTGTCCATAAGCTCAATGATAGGTTCGGGACTTACCTCTTTGTACCAAAAGCTGTCAACCCCTGCCAGTCTTGCCCGCTTCAGGTAGGAATATTCAGGCATTGAGGTAACTATGATTATCTTGATTTTCGGGAACTTCTTTTTAATTCTTTCAGCCGCCTCAAGACCGCTTGCACCCATGGCCGTACAAATATCCATTAAAATCAAATCAACATCTGAATTTTCGCAATGATAATCCGCCATATCGGCATTGCTGATTGAGCCTGCCAGCGTATAGCTTTCACTTTGATTTACATACATTTCAAATAAAGTTCTCGGCATTGACTGATCTTCAACTATCAGTACTCTTGTCATATTGAAGCACCTCACTTTTTGGAATTGTGATTTCAAGAACAAAAATTTCGGAAGTCGATATTTTCATGCTTCCGCCGATTTGCTCCGCTTTTTTTCTTACGGAAGAAAGTCCGCCGCCCTCGTTAATTTTTCGGGGAGGTTTTCTGCCGTTATTCTTGAATTTAAAGATATAATTTTCACCGTCGTCAAGACTTTCAAGAAGCATTTTATCCGCCTTGGCATGTCTTGCGGCATTGTTAAGACATTGCAATGCTGCAAAGGTCAGCACCCGTGCAACCGCATTATTGTCTGTCGGAAGATTGCCGGCTATTTCAAGCGTTATGCCCACCAGCCTTGCGGCATTTTCAATATCCTTAGCAAAGTTTTCGTCTTTGCGGTCGTTCTCTGCGGTGTTTAAAACAGCAATATTGTTTCTCCACATTTCAAGCAATTCTTTATTATTTTCAGGCAGATTACTGTTTTCGAGATACTTTCTTGTTGCTATGAGAGTGCTTCCGAGCCTGTCATGAATTATCTCCTTTGTGCGAAGAATTTCTTCTTCTCTTGTCAGGTCACAGACCATTTCATTGTATTTTTTCAGATGAACATTAACCTTTTTCAGCTCGCCTATCTCATATTCCAAAATTGAAGTCAGCTTCGTAAACTCTGTTATGTCGGTTGCGACAAGCTGAAAATATGACTTTGAAAAAATTTCCGTTTCCGACAACGAAAAGCTGAAAACTCTGCCGTCATTTAATCTGACTGTAAATGTTCCGTCATTTTCATATTGAGAAACCTCTTTTATCTTTTCTCTGAAAGGCGCTGCAATGTTAAGCGATTTACCCGTAAGCTCAAGGCATATACTCTCCATAAGGTTATTTTTCAGCACAACAAGTCCGTTTTTATCAAAATAGCAAAGTCCGGCAGGCAGACCGTCAAAGCTCTCCTTGATTGACATTGCGGAAATATTGTTGTTCCTGCAGCGGTGAAGCCTTGCCGTTATGTACACAGACATTGCCGTGCAGTATGCCGTTATACCGACAGACAGAGCGAACGGCATTCTGCCGAAAAATTCAGCCATTATGTTAATTGAATTGTCATAGTAAATTTTACTCAGAATCTGAGTGCTTACCAAAAACATTGCCGATGAAATCACCGCAATAGCAACAGCCGAAACCGACCTCCACAATTTGATTTTATACAGAAAAGACACTGTTGCGTTGTGGATTGCCATACAGGTGACAACAAACTGTACGTTCATCAGTGCAACGCAAATGAATGAACGCATTTCAAACACGGGAGTCATATGCCGTCACCTCCGCTCTGCATACGAACAAACACAAACAGCGTGTCGGCGTCATATTCCGTGGTGACATTTCCGCCGAGTTTTGTAATATCGTCAAGTAAATCATCGGGAATTTTCATTTCATTTTTGCTGTCACAATTGATTTTTAAATCAATAAATTTATTATCAGCCTTTAAATTAAACAGCAACGCATCTGTGCAATTCATTTTGAGTCTTATAAATTCTCCGATAAATTTGAAGATTGCAATTGACTTTTCAGCGGATATTTCTCCCGATACATTGCTGAAAAACGAACAGGAAATTCCGTAAACAGAAATGTACTCGGCAAGTTCTCGGATACTGTTTTCAAGCTCAAAAGCATTCAGCATTTTTCTGCTTTTTGCCATAATGAACAGATTGCTTATTCTCTTGATGTAAACATTCACAACACAGGCACGGGCATAATTGACCGAAATATCTCCGCTGTTATTTTCAATGTTTTTGAGTATATTTTCAAGGTCGCAAAGCTGCGGGCGGATAAATTCGGTTATGTTGTCATAGAGCTTGTTCTGTTCGGTTACTGCCGCTCTGCGTTTTTTCAGCTCTGCCTCTGATTTCAAGATTACATTGTATTCTGAAATCTGTTCCTTAATCTCCGAAAGCTCTCTGTTAATTCGGTTAATTGCCGATATGTCTTCCGTCCAAACTGCCTTACCACCTTTTATATTATGCTTTTTAAGAATTATATTTTCATCAATCACAACACTGTTACCGTTTTGCAGAACAACATTTTTTGAAACATTTGCCGCATTTTTTGAGCGGTATTTCATATTGCCCTCATTGTCAAATATGAGAGCGTTAAGATTTGACGCATTGAAAAAATTGCCGTAACCCGTATTTGACGGCACAAGACCTATCTGAATAAGGCTTTCCCATAAAGCAATTGATGCAAAACAGAATACCTCGGGAACATTATAAATTCTAAGTCCCGAATATCCGTGATTCAGATTGTTCCAAACGGTATAAATTATTGCGACAAGAATTATTACAATCGGAATCCACAGCTTTTTGCGTGTTGCGGAAATTCTGCATTGATTGATTGAAAGCACAATTGACGAAAGCACAAGCATAAAAATCCACACTACAATTACATAGTAAACAGGACCGTAACTGTATTGTTTGTTCCAATTGTGAAAATCGGGAGCAAATACAAAAGCAAGCTGATGAAAATCGTTCGTCATAACAAGCAGCACAAGAACGGCGGCAGGTATAATCAAAAGATATTTTCGGTTATTTGTATTTTCAGGCTTGCCTATATTCAGCGTTGCAAAAAACATCATAAGCGGCAAAAACACCATTGCTATGTAATATGAATACCAAAGATACCGTCCGTATGTGTTGATGTCGGCAGGGCTGTTGTATTTTATAGCACGAAGAGCCATCCACAAGAGCATAAGCGCCGCAGATATCACAAGGCAGATTCTTATATTCTTCTGAACAATGCGATATGAAACAGACACACCCCAGCCTATAATAAGCCCCGAAAAAATAATAACATCAAAATTTTCCATATAATTATCTGCTGAGGAAGTAAGATGAGAAAAAATTCTCACCGCACCGCCAAACAGGAATATAATTATCCCGATAACAGTCAGAAGTTTTGTTTTGTCTACTTTGCGAACCATATGCCACCAACCGGTTAATTTTAAATAGATTTTATGTGAACCGCCAAATTAAGATTGTATCACTTTATTACATAATAACACAAAGATATTGATTATACAATTGAATATCTTCTTAAAAAACAAAATTAGGGTTGATAAATTCCGACTCTGTATCAATATCGGCACCGACAGACAGAGTCATACTTTCAGATAAAACACAAAGGCCCCTTATGACAATTATTATGATATTGCCATAAGGGGGTTATCGTTTATTCATTTTTACTGCTGTTCATAAAACAAATCTGCTCAGGTTTAAATTTTGTTTCTTCGTTTTTTCATATAGATTACAGCTGCGGCAGAAATTATCAGAGTGAACAAAATTGCTGTCAATATTATTCCGCCTGTTTGAACTGCGTCTGCGTTGTTGTTGATTTGAGTGCCGTTGCCTGAGGAGTCAAGCGGGGTTGTTTCAGATGCAGCCGAATCTGAAGAATCAATGGGTTTTGTTTCAGATACAGCCGAATCCGAGGGGTTCGGTGCGGTCGGTTTTGTCGGTGTGACAGCTGAATTGTCAACGATTACGTTTGCGGTATCGGTAATACCGTTTACCGCTGCAGTAATGACAGCTTTACCCTCCTTATGACCTGTAACAACACCAAAATTGTCAACCGTTGCTATGCTTTCATCAGATGAAGTGTATGTAATCTTACTGTTTATCTGTGAAGCAACAGGCTGAACAGTCTTGTCAAGTTTTTTAGACTCATCAACCTTTACGGCAACATCGTCTATGCTCAGGGACTGAACTTTTTCCGGAACAGGCTTTGATGTAAGTCCGGGATAGAATTCAGAGATTACATTTATGTCTTCCTCTGAATTGCGTGTTTTCCAATCCTTTTCGTTCTTATCGGAAATCAAGCATTCAAGATATGCCGTATCGGTTCCCGTCTTTTCAAACACCCGTGAAGGGATATCGTCGGATATAAAGCAGACCTCGGCAGTATTTCCGATTTTGATGCTGTTTATCTTCTCTCTGCCAAAGGAGGTATAAATCGGATTTTTCGCCTTATAGCCGTCCTCCATTGCTTTACACATTTCTTCAACATCATAATCAACAAGCCTTACATAATCTCCGCCCGAATAATCTTCATTGCCCTTATTTTGAACCGTTGCACGAACAAAGAACTTAGCGTTGTCGTTATCATCGGTAATCAGGTTGATTTCGGACAATGTCAGTGATGTAATGTCAAGGTCCGCACCCTGCTTGAAACTGAATGAATCGGAAACGAGCTTTTCTTCTCCGTTTTCAGTTACTGTGAAATACATTGAAACCTCGTCTGCTTTCTTATCATCGGGAAGAGTGTAATAGAAATCAAAAGCTTTTGCCTCTGCCGAAAGCCATACGCTTTCCTTTGTACTGTCATAAGCTTTTCCGTTTACATACAGTGTTACGGTTACATTTCTGCCCGATTTGATGCCAAGATTTTCAGCGTGACAGGTAACATTGACTGTTTCACCGCCCGTTGGATAATCGTTGCCGAACTCAATTGCATCTATCGCCTCAGGCATATGATATTCGGAATCCGTATTATATTCGGAAACAACAAACATATTGTTTACATATGTACAACCCTCATCCGTAATCTTTCTGTCAAAGGCATTAAATGCAGTAAGCAAGTCGCCGTTTTCAAGAACTACCGCTGAGAAATTGCCTTTATACAGACCTGAGTTTTTGCTTCCGTAAATACCGTTTTCTGTAAGATAGGTCTTGCCTCCCCAATAACCGTTAAGCAGATATATCGGGTTGTCAAGTTTTTCGGTAATCGGATTTGAATTTTCGTCATACATAAGGACTCCGTTGGAATCGAGTTTACCTACTTCCGTAACCTTATCAAAACGGTTGAAAACAAACTGCCTTGCCCATATTTGTTGTTGATTGCTCTCGGTTGTTGTCCACAATGCGTAGATATCACCGCTGCCGTTGGTGAAAACCGAGAAGTCATCGTTTGTGGTATAATCGTCTTTTTCGGAAATGAAGTTAGGCTCAACATACGAGTCACTTATCTGTGAATATCCGTCTGCGTCACTGTAAAGTCCGTTTGTAAAAATGTTGGTAATATTCTGATAAGCATATGCTCCGTTACACTTGTAGAACAACAGAGTATTCTCAACACCCTGAGTGTTTATGTTAATGAACCTTGGATTAGCCGTGACATATCCGTCCTTTGTAAGACGCATCGGATTTGATGATATCATTTTTCCGTTGTCCATCTTAAAGCTTCGGATATAAAGAGAATTGTTTGTTTCAAACTGCGATGAATCAAAATCGCTTTCAACCTCAAATTTATCAATAGAATCAAGCGTAAAGCCGTATGTGTCGGAGGCAACATATGAAAGCAAGGTTTCGTCACCGTATGAAACGGCGTCAAAATATTTGAGATACTTTCCGTTGATTGATAACGCCTCTCCTACCGACCATTTTCCCGTTTCAGCACTGTAGGTGGATGTGAGCAAAGCGGTTGGCATTGACTGCAGCTCCTCAATAGTGGTATCAAGGGTAACCTTTTCCATGTTCATTGACTGGTAGAACATCTGTACAGAATCGCTCTCGCTGTTGTACACAACCTTTGGCATCATATACAGCTGCTTTTTGCTTTTATCCGATATCACCCTATAATCGTGGAATTTGCCGCTTTCCTTATTATAGAAAATAGTCGCAATGCCGACTGAATTCAGCAAATCACGGTTATTGCTGCGTGACGCTATCATACACTTGTTCCAAGCGATAAGGATATCATCTCCACAGTCCGTCATAACTGCGTCGTGGTCTATTTTTTCGTAATCCTCTGTAAGCTGTGAAATTTTTTCAGAGGTTTCTTTGCCGTAAGCGTCTTCAACCGCACGCTTTAAAAGTGAGCCTGAGTCAACAATGCTGTCTGATTTTTCATCATAGATATAGAAATGAAGAACATTATCCTTAGATGTTGCAATATCTGTTGATGTACTTACGATAAGATATCTATCATTGCCGATTGAAATAATTTCGGGATTTACAAGTGTGTCGGTTGACTGCACAACCTTTTCTTCGGTCGCATTTTTCGGAACAGTCAATTTTTTGGAGGTTTCTGCTGTTGAAACAACCATATCCTTTATCGTTGTATTTTTAAGCAAATCAGTTTCAATCTTAGACTGAAGCCTGCTCAAATTCATAACATCATTTGAATCGTCGAGAGTGTTGAACATTTCGGTCGTAAAGAAGTTGTCGCTCCAAGACGCTTTAAGGAACAAAAGTTCAAGCGTTATACTGCCTGACATTCCGACAGTTCCGACTCCTCTGAGATAATCATTGAATTGGATATCAAACTTAAAGTCAACACCGCCCGATGCAGAGAGCAAGCCGTCAAAGCCAACGCCGACACCCGCTCCGAGTCCGATTTTCAGCTCATATACACCCTGGAAGGTTGAAGCGTTTGCATCATCGAGCTGATCGAGAGTAAGAGCAACCGATGAACCTGTTTCACCGTCATTGTTTGCAAAAATGCCCATATAAATGTTCACATTGATTGAAGCTGTAAAATATGCAAAACACGGAATGTAGCACAGCACAAACGGCATACTCACTCTTATTGAACCGCCTGCGCCTGCAATAAACAGGTTTCCGACAAAATTCCATTCGCCGTTATCGTCAACATAATAGTTGCCCTGATAACACAATGTAATGCTGAACGAGAGCTTTACCGCCGTTTTCATATTCAGCGAATCGGTAAGTGCTTGACCTATGGCGTTTTTTGGAAGACCTGCGGATGAATTGTTGGCTGTATCGTAACCGTCCAATATGTTTCCGAGCTTTTTCGCCTTATCAAGAGGACCTGCCGACGCCCATGTGCTGTCTTTTGAAGCGGCATCTTTCAGCTTGCCGAAGCTTACTCCGATTGTAAGTGTATTGATTTCGTGACCGTCCTTGTCTTTTCCTGCCGTACCTGAATTGATAATCGGGGTAAAACCTTTTAATGAAACAGTAGGACTTACATTGCCCAAAACAGGGATAGGCTGAGCCATTGTACTCGGCGCACCCACATCAGGCGCATAGGTTATTGTATCTATTACCGAGGTTGCAACAAAGTTGTATCCTGTATCAAACTTTCCGTAGCTTGAATAGATTTCGTTTGCATTGCTGTCGTAACCTTTCCATAACATTTCAACATAAAGCCTGTCGCCCTGCTTTACCATTTCGGAAAGTGTACTTGCCCAATGCGAAACTGTCTGACCTTTTTCAAGCTCAACATCATATTTGGATTTTATTCCGTCCTCATTTTCAATGCTCCAGCGAACAAGATTGACAGGTTTGTCGGCACTCTGTCCCTTTGTGTTCAGCGACAGGTCAAACTGAACGGCATTTGCGGTTATGAGTGTAATTGTATCGCCGTAAACCGTTCCGTCCGAAGAAACTGCGTTAATCCTTGTGGGAACAACACCGTTTGTTTTATACTGCAATTTTAGCTGTGCTGTTATACTTGTTTCATTACCTGATGAAAGATAGTCAGCCATATTGATATCGCAAATATAGTAACGGTGATTGAAGAATACCAACGCTCTGTGGATTTCGTCCTTTGATGCCGAAATTTTTACTATTTCGGAGTTTTCACCGTTAGGATTTGATTCAAGACAAAATTCACCGTTCTCATCCGACACAGCCGAATAGCTGTCCATAGTAATCTGTGCTCCGCTTACAAGGTTGTATGTATCGGTTTGGCTTGTCGGCGGATTTATAACCGTACCCTCCTGCAGCATTGTTTGTCCGTAGAAGTTAAAGGTTTGATAATCGCTGCCTGTTTTTTCAAAGGTCAATGTAATATGGTTATCATTGACATCGTAAGGGTTTTGAATTGCAAAGAAGAAGCTGTTTCCGTAATAGTTTTTTGTCTGATGCGACGCACTGTCGGTATAGCTCCACCTTGCACGGTAGCCTTTGTCAGGCTGAGCATAAAAAGTGATGATTTCATTTACCGACATATTATTAAATACAGTATCGGTTGCACCGTCCTGTGCCGAGTAGCCTTTAAGTGTAACCGAGCCGTCGGAGTTTTTAACTGCATACTTTCCGTTTTTGCCGATAAAATCACCGTTGTCGGGATTTGTAACCTTTAATACAGTTGTTGTATCGGTAAGGCTGAAATTCGGAGTCACCGAAAAATACAAATCCGAAAGCTGTACATCAACTGAAAGCGTTCCTGTATTTTTGGTTATAATATCGGCAGTTGACAGCAAATTATCCGTTGACGCCGCCCTTGTGTCAAGCTTCATATTCCAAAGATGTGACGAAATTCCATCGGCATATTCAAAATTGAATTTAAGTGTATCCGCAACAAGGTAGTTATTTGTATTCTCTCTCGGCTTAGTCCAGCTCAGCGTACCGATATGCTCGTTTGAATAATAGAATTCACCCTTGCAGTTTTCATTATCGGCAACAAATTTCTGTCCTGTTGTTTTTGTGTTGTCAAAGCTTTCAACACGCAAGGAAGAATTTGACACCGTATACACAGGCTGAATTACTATCTTCTTATCCTTTATATACGAAGCATATTTTTCAAGAATTTCAGAGGTAAGAGTAAACGAATCGCTGTCAAGCTTATAAAGCTCAGAATGATTTGAGGTTTTTCCGCTTTCACAGAAATACACACCCTCAAGCTTTACCAAGCCGTTAAACTGAGTGTCAATAGCCGCAGAAACAGCCGATGTTTCATCTCTGTAAATATCAAAGGATGCACCTGTGTTTCTGTCGCTGTCATGCATAGACGCAGGGTCAACCAGAAGAACATTTTTTGCGACCTGAACATTTGAAAGCTTACCGTCAACATAAATTGCCGTAGTGTCAGGCTCAATAATGCTCAGGTTATATTTTGTCATATTCAATCGAAGATTGTGGTTAAGATTTTCAGCACCGCGCTTATAAACCTTGTAACCGGCATAACCCACTACTGCACCCTTGTGAAGAGCGAGATAGAGATAATGATCTCCCTTAACCTGATTCTGATCAAGATTAGCTGTTCTTTGAATAAACGAATCGCCGATATTTGTCATATTCCAGCAACCGCCTATACCGCCGAGTTCATGCACCCAATCATAGTTAGAGGTATTCGACTGAAATTTATCGGTATCGGCAACATAAAAAAGTTGGTCGTCAGACGCTGTTGAGCCACCGAAGTTATCAATTGCAATTGTGATTGAATCAACACCGGTAAAGTTAATTTTTTCTCTTGAACGAGCTGAAACGCAGTTATTCTTACTGCTCCAGTTGTTATCGTATTCAAGCTTCATATCAGCACCGTCCGCTTTATATGCGTGATTCTGACTGCCTGTACCTCTGTCCGTAGCGGTAGCAACATCAAACTGTGAGGCGTCGATTATCTGAACTCCTCTTGTGCCTGTGTTTGTGTCAACCATTGAAGATGAAACATATTCTTCCGAAGCCGTTAGAGTGGTTAGGTGTCTTTCCTCTGCGGCTGCCATATCGGTAATGTTCACTTTTTTTGTCTGACTTTTACTGTCGGCAACGGTTATGTCGTCAAGACACACATTAAAATATGTGCCGCTTTTTGCACCGTCAAGCATTGTAACCGGAATTTTAATTTCAGACATTCCGGGAGTAAATTCAAGCGGCATTTGAACAGCCTTGTATGCCTGACCTGCTTTTGCGGTAGCGGATTCGGTTCTTATTGAAAATGTACCCGTAGTACCCATATTACCGGTTCTTTTTACGGTAACATAAGCTTCATCGCTGTTTGGGTTTACGCTTGTATCGACAAGCTCAAGATATGTAGGAGGGATTTTCCTGTCTTCAAGTATTGTAAAGGCACAGCTTGTCTGAGCGCCTATACTGCCGCCCTTTGGATTGCAAAGATTCAGTGTAAATTCAAGATTTGCCGTAACTTCATCCTTTTGATGAGTCTGAATATATACGGTCTTTGATTTTTCACCGTCTGCAAAATTAAGAGTAAACTCACTCGAAGTCGGCATTACTTCATTAAGAAGATAGTCGTTATGCTTGCTGGCATTTTTACGCACCTGCTGAGTATTTTCATCATTGTTTGACGGATAAATCCTCTCGCTTTGAGAGTGCGTTGCAATAAAGCTGTATTCCTCCATGTCGTAATAGGGATTTGCTTCACCGTCAACGGGCGTTGAAGAGGATTTGTTATCAAGAAAAATCTCGTAATCAACACCGTAACAGGCTGTCAAATCGACTGATTTTACCGTAATGGAAGCCTCGCCCTTTGTTCCGCCCTCTCTGAACACATCAACAGCATAAAATTCGTCCTGTTTAAGCTGTGACGATGAAAGAGGAAACATAAATGCACCGTTTGGATATTCGGACTGCGCCTCTTCGTTTTCCGAAAGATAACGCTTTGCAAGCTCATCATAATCATACAGCCGTGTAAAATCCTTGTCGTTTTCTTTTGCCGTAACCGATAACGATGATATACCGCATAACAAAACCGACAGGCTAAGAATCAAAGCCAGACTCCTTTTTCCTGCCTTTTTAGCATTTTTTACTACGCTCATTACAATTGCACCTCCTGATTTATTGAAACCTATTAATATTATTTTGCTTAATTTTACCATATTATACATAATATGTCAATTACATTGTCATAATTATTGTGCAGTTTTTTGAAATAAAAATTATTTTATAATAATTTTCACAAACAACAAAAAGCACCTTACATATTCGTAAAGTGCTTAATCTGCTTCTTCTGTTTTAACCGTTCTTGCTCTCGGCTTTTTGGGAGCGTCAGACTTGACCTCTAAAAAAACCGCCCCTTTTACGGAGCGGTTAAGATTTATGCAGGAATATAT
>ERZ1032091.61-NODE-61-length-45882-cov-13.251773_pt1 | contig 45882 bp, 42 predicted proteins | sample MGYA00518165_ERZ1032091 | MGnify/ENA primary metagenome ERZ1032091 (study PRJEB33719, sample SAMN04261302) | wastewater metagenome | biome: rural village; feature: human; material: feces | host: Homo sapiens | place: El Salvador | collected 2013-01-07 ...
ATAAAGAACCATTTCCAGTCCATCGATACGACTTCGATGGTGATTGGCTTCTCGTCATGGACAAGCGGTTTGCTTGGCTCCAGTGTGTGAGTGGTTTTCCAGGTCAGAACGGCCAGGAACAGGATGATCAGAATAGGTACCGTCCAGACCACAGCTTCCACTTTGTTGGAGTGTGACCAGTTCGGGCTATACTTCGCATCTTTATTGCTCGCGCGATACTTCCAGGCAAATCCTACTGCCATCAAGACGGCGGGAATAACGACAATCATCATCAGGCCGAAGGCCGTCAGAATCAAAGAGCGTTGCTCCAGTCCAATCTGTCCTTTTGGGTCAAGGAGTGCAGAATCACAACCACTGAGTAATACAGTACCTGCGATTAATGACATCCATCCCAAACTTTTATTGTATTTCCTGAGTCTCATTGAACGACCTCAATTCCACGGGATCTGGTGGCGTTTAAAGTGTATGGGCATTTTACGGTAAGGTTGCATTACTGTAAACATGATTGGATCTCTGTCAGTTCTGTGTTAGCGGCTTCTGCTTGGTTTGTCACATATGTAACGTAGTGTTACTTAATCGCTTGCAAAGCCTGATTTTCGCGGGATTGATAACGAAAGGGATAAGAAAAGGAGTGCTTAGCGGCTAATGGGCATAACCACCCATAAATTAGAACAATTGTTTAACATTTAATTATCAAATAAAAGACATTGTGAAAACGAAAAATAAAATCCCCGGAGCTGAATCGGTTAAATTATTTAAAGAATCGAACGAAAACTGTCAATAATTTCCAGAAATCAAAAACGCACAAAACAACAAATAGCGCGGCGGACAATATAAAAGCGTTAATAAGCCGTTATAATTACGTTTCGTAATTACAACGGCTAATAATGATGCTGGATCCTTAAATCAGGCGGGTTTTACGCAGCGCCAGATAGTCAAGCAGGCCGCCGAACAAAATCCCGCCGACGGCGGTGAGCGCGGCAACCTCCAGCAGGCCGGACAGGAAGGAGAACGACGTATAATCCAGCGCGTTGAGGATCAGCAGCGCCAGCCACACCGCGAGCAGCAGGCAGCCCAGAGTCAGGATCCCCAGCGCCAGCGCATAGGCCTGCGGGAACTCACTACGCGGCATAAAGCTTGCGGTGCGTTGGGTATGCTCAAGCGTTTGCCGGCATAGCAGCAATAGGGCAATCCCCGGCACCGCCGCAACGACAGAGAAGAGATAGAAGGTCGACCAGCCGTGAGCCTCGACAAACCAGCCGGCAATCGGCCCAACGTATACGCGACCGACCGCAGAGAGCGCCGAGAGCAGCGCGAACTGGGTGGCGGAGAACGACTTATTACATAGCGTCATCAGCAGCGCGACAAATGCCGCCGTCCCCATTCCCCCGCACAGGTTTTCAAAGAATACCGCGGTCGCCATGGAATAGAGGTGCTTATCGGTAATCGACAGCAGCCAGTAGCCGGCGTTAGAGACCCCCTGCAGCAAACCGAAAATGAGCAGTGCCCGAAACAGCGTCAGCCGCTGCATCAGGACGCCGCCGTACAGGGCGCCGAGAATGGTGGCGAACAGGCCTAAGGTTTTGTTCACCATTCCCACTTCGCCAGCGTCAAATCCCACGCCGCGGATCAGGAAGGTGGTGGTCAGGCTCATGGCAAACGCATCGCCAAGCTTATAAAGGACGATGAGCAGCAGAATCAGCCAGGCGTTGTTGCGGCCGAAAAAATCGCGCAGCGGTTCGGCTACCGCCTGCTCGAGCGATCTGGGAACCGGGATAACGTCGCTCGGTTCGGGCGCTAGCAGCGTGGCGATAATGCAGGGCACCAGCAGCGCCGCCATCAGCCAGTACATCCCCTGCCAGCCGAGATAGCGGTCGGCAAGCCACAGGGCCAGTCCACCGGAGACCAGCATCCCCAGGCGATAGCCCAGCACGCTGATCGCGGCGCCGGCGCCACGCTCTTCTGCTGGCAACACGTCGGTTTTCCAGGCGTCGAACACAATATCCTGCGACGCCGAGCAGAAGGCGATCACCACCGCCAGCGCCGCCATCCAGCGTAATTGGGTGACCGGCTCAAGAAAGCCCATCGCCGCGATCGCCAGCAGGAGTAATACCTGGGTGGTCAACAGCCAACCGCGACGACGCCCAAGAAACGGCGGCGTATAGCGGTCCATCAGCGGGGACCAGAGGAATTTAAAGACATAGGCCTGGCCGACGAGCGAGAAAAAACCGATCGTTTTCAGATCGATATTTTCCACCGTCATCCAGGCCTGCAGGGTACCGGAGGTGAGAGCCAGCGGCAGACCGGAGGCGAAGCCAAGGATCAGCAAAATGGCTGATTTCGGCTGCTGAAAAATGCGTAAGTAATGACTGGACATAGCATAAAGCACGAACCCGGCGGAGGCCGGGTTCGCGATAGCATTAACGCGCGTTTTGCTTGATGAAATCGTGGATGCTGGTGTCCTGCGCCATATCGGCGATGGTATCGGTCAGGACGCTGTTGACGGCATCAGCGATGTTTTTGTTCGAGGCCTGGAAGGCGCCTTCAACGGAGTAGCTGGCGCGGTAGTTTTTGGTCATTTTCGTGCCGTTTGCCGCGGTGGCGATGATGGCGATATCGGCTTTGGTGGCGATGTTATAGCGCACGTTACCCTGAGAGACGTCAGCATAGAGTTTGTTGACGATGATCTGCAGATCGACCGCGCCGTTCGGGCCAATCATGTAGCCGCGAGACGTCATCTGTTTCTCCAGCACTTCCTGCAGCAGGAAGCGCAGATCGCGGGAGGCGGTGAGAGTGACCAGCTGATTGTCACGCGTCACTTTCGCCAGCGCCTGGTCCGGACGCTGATCGGCGCCGTTGATGCTGACGGTCACGCCCATCAGGCTTGGATCCTGCTGCGGCAGCGTGATTTTCGGCGATACTTCAATGGTGGTCGGCGGCGTGGCGCATCCTGCCAGCATAAACATGGCGACCAACGGGAAAAGAATCTTCTTAAGCATGTTCAGGTCTCAACGCATGGTGTTGTTATAAGGAAAATTACCGCCATCATAGCATTGCCAACGGCAAGGGGAAGTGGCAACGCGTGTAAATCCATCGTGCTGGCGGTTTTCTGAGCGTCCCGCCACGGTTAATGGCTCGTTCCCCGACGGATCTGGCGACCAGAGCCAGTAAACGTGATACTTTTGAATGAAAATATCAGAACAATGCTAATTTTTTGTTGTTTTCTCCTAATGGAAGCGGTAAAAGCGGCTAACATTTAAATGGAGTGGCGGCATCTCAGCGTTGTCGGAGGAGAAAATTCATGATGATACGTGAACAGATCGAAGCAAAACTTAGAGCAGCGTTCGACCCGATGTATCTCGAAGTCGTGGATGAAAGTTATCGTCACAACGTCCCTGCGGGCTCTGAAAGTCATTTTAAAGTGGTGTTAGTGAGCGATCGCTTCACTGGCGAGCGTTTCCTCAATCGCCACCGTATGATCTACGGCACGCTAACCGAGGAGCTGTCGAATACGGTGCATGCCCTGGCGCTGCACACCTACACGATTAAAGAATGGGAAGCATTACAGGATACGGTATTTGCTTCGCCGCCGTGCCGCGGCGCAGGGAGTATCGCTTAGAAATCCCATTTGCAACCGCTGGCGCTTTTCCAGTATGTTGCTTGCAGATTTAGCAAAAACGGCCTACGGGCCGTTTTGTTTTGCCTGGAAAATGCGCAAAGTCAGCGCTTTTGCGGGCAAATTTGAGCGGGAAATGTGAAAAATGCCGCAGCACCAGGCGACAACCGTTCTCGACTCACAAAAGTGATGCCGCTATAATGCCGCGTCTTATATATGAATGTCTTCGGGATGATTCTGACGACAGGGAATGTGTTTCTGATTTGAAGAGGGCATCCCGGTTCTGCGAAGCCACCTACACGCGCTTCCAGAGTTGACCGAGCACTGTGATTTTTTTGAGGTAACAAGATGCAAGTTTCAGTTGAAACCACTCAGGGCCTTGGGCGCCGTGTAACGATTACTATCGCCGCTGACAGCATCGAGAATGCTGTCAAAAGCGAGCTGGTCGACGTAGCGAAAAAAGTTCGCATTGACGGCTTCCGTAAAGGCAAAGTGCCGATGAATATTGTTGCTCAGCGCTATGGCGCTTCCGTTCGCCAGGACGTGCTGGGCGACCTGATGAGCCGTCATTTCGTTGACGCGATCATCAAAGAAAAAATCAATCCGGCCGGCGCGCCGAACTACGTTCCGGGCGAATACAAACTGGGCGAAGACTTCACCTACGCGGTAGAGTTCGAAGTGTATCCGGAAGTTGAACTGCAGGGTCTGGACGCGATCGAAGTTGAAAAACCGGTTGTTGAAGTCACCGACGCTGACGTTGATACCATGCTGGAAACTCTGCGCAAGCAGCAGGCGACCTGGAAAGAAAAAGAAGGCGCGGTTGACGCTGAAGATCGCGTAACCATCGACTTCACCGGTTCTGTTGACGGCGAAGAGTTCGAAGGCGGCAAAGCCTCTGACTTCGTACTGGCGATGGGCCAGGGTCGCATGATCCCGGGCTTCGAAGACGGTATCAAAGGCCACAAAGCGGGTGAAGAGTTCACCATCGACGTGACCTTCCCGGAAGAGTACCACGCAGAAAACCTGAAAGGTAAAGCGGCTAAGTTCGTTATCAACCTGAAGAAAGTCGAAGAGCGTGAACTGCCTGAGCTGACCGAAGAGTTCATCAAACGTTTCGGCGTGGAAGATGGTTCCGTCGCTGGCCTGCGCGCTGAAGTGCGTAAAAATATGGAACGCGAGCTGAAAGGCGCTGTGCGTAACCGCGTGAAGTCTCAGGCTATCGAAGGTCTGGTTAAAGCCAACGAGATCGACGTTCCGGCTGCCCTGATCGACAGCGAAATCGACGTGCTGCGTCGTCAGGCTGCTCAGCGTTTCGGCGGCAACGAGAAACAGGCTCTGGAACTGCCGCGCGAGCTGTTCGAAGAGCAGGCTAAACGTCGCGTCGTTGTTGGTCTGCTGCTGGGCGAAGTGATCCGCACCAACGAGCTGAAAGCTGACGAAGAGCGCGTAAAAGCCCTGATCGAAGAGATGGCTTCTGCGTACGAAGATCCGTCTGAAGTCGTTGAGTTCTACAGCAAGAACAAAGAGCTGATGGACAATATGCGCAACGTGGCGCTGGAAGAGCAGGCTGTTGAAGCCGTGCTGGCGAAAGCCAAAGTGTCTGAAAAAGCCACTTCCTTCAACGAACTGATGAACCAGCAGGCGTAATTTCGCCGCTATCGTTTAAGGTTCGAGCAAAAACCCGTTGCCGAAAGGCGGCGGGTTTTTTTTTAAGATAATGATAGCCACAGGCACGGTGCGAAAACGCATTAACCATGATAGCGTTACAGCAAAAGCTTGTTATGCTTGAAATATGGCAACACCATCCCCATTACCGGGGGAGGCAACTGCATCCGCAATCGCACACGTATTGAAGAGGCGGTGACGCATTCAGCGGATAGAAACTGTGGCTGATAATCCGTCCGTAAGGTTACAATCAGTAGCAGGTATTTTAAAATTACTCCAGGAGACGGAAATGTCATACAGTGGCGAACGAGACAACTTTGCACCCCATATGGCCCTGGTGCCGATGGTCATTGAACAGACCTCACGCGGTGAACGTTCTTTTGATATCTACTCCCGTCTGCTTAAGGAACGCGTCATTTTTCTGACCGGCCAGGTCGAAGACCACATGGCAAACCTGATCGTGGCGCAGATGCTGTTTCTGGAAGCGGAAAACCCGGAAAAAGACATTTACCTGTACATTAACTCTCCGGGCGGGGTAATCACCGCCGGGATGTCGATTTATGACACCATGCAGTTCATCAAGCCGGATGTCAGCACCATCTGTATGGGGCAGGCCGCTTCTATGGGCGCGTTCCTGCTGACCGCCGGGGCGAAAGGCAAGCGCTTCTGCCTGCCGAACTCCCGCGTGATGATCCACCAGCCGCTGGGCGGCTATCAGGGACAGGCGACGGATATTGAGATCCACGCCCGTGAAATCCTGAAGGTGAAAGGACGCATGAATGAGCTGATGGCGCATCATACCGGCCAGTCTCTTGAGCAGATTGAGCGTGACACCGAGCGTGACCGCTTCCTGTCTGCTGCGGAAGCCGTGGAGTACGGACTGGTCGACTCTATTTTGACCCATCGTAATTGATGCCCAAGGCGCAAGGGTGCCGCTTTACGCTTCATCCTTCTCGCCACGTCTGTGCGAGCGGTTGGCTTTTATTCGGCCGCTTGTCTGGCAGGCTTGCGGCCGGTGGCTTCGCTACCGGCTCGATGTAGCGCGAAGGATTTTGTGTATATACTAATGAAGGGCGGCACAACGCTATATGGCGGCTTGCGCCTGAGAATGGCATTTGCGTCGTCGTGTGCGGCACAAAGAACTTAAAAAGAGGTTTGGACTCATGACAGATAAACGCAAAGATGGATCGGGCAAATTGTTGTATTGCTCTTTTTGCGGCAAAAGCCAGCATGAAGTGCGTAAGCTGATCGCCGGGCCATCCGTGTATATCTGCGACGAATGCGTTGATTTATGTAACGACATCATTCGCGAAGAGATTAAAGAAGTGGCGCCGCACCGCGAGCGCAGCGCGCTGCCGACGCCGCACGAGATTCGCCACCACCTTGATGACTACGTCATCGGTCAGGAACAGGCGAAGAAGGTGTTGGCGGTCGCGGTATACAACCACTACAAGCGTCTGCGCAATGGCGATACCAGCAATGGCGTAGAGCTGGGTAAAAGCAACATCCTGCTGATCGGGCCGACCGGTTCCGGTAAAACGCTGCTGGCGGAAACGCTGGCGCGCCTGCTGGATGTGCCGTTTACCATGGCGGACGCCACTACCCTGACCGAAGCCGGTTATGTGGGTGAGGACGTCGAAAATATCATTCAGAAACTGCTGCAGAAGTGCGATTACGACGTGCAGAAAGCGCAGCGCGGCATCGTTTATATCGACGAAATCGACAAAATTTCGCGTAAATCCGATAACCCGTCGATTACGCGCGACGTCTCAGGCGAAGGCGTGCAGCAGGCGCTGCTGAAGCTTATCGAAGGGACCGTTGCCGCCGTTCCGCCGCAGGGCGGGCGTAAACATCCGCAGCAGGAGTTCCTGCAGGTTGATACCTCCAAGATCCTGTTTATCTGCGGCGGCGCGTTCGCTGGCCTGGACAAAGTGATTTCCCACCGTGTGGAAACCGGCTCCGGCATTGGTTTTGGCGCGACGGTAAAAGCGAAGTCCGACAAAGCGAGCGAAGGGGAACTGCTGGCTCAGGTCGAGCCGGAAGATCTGATCAAGTTTGGTCTGATCCCGGAGTTCATCGGCCGTCTGCCGGTAGTGGCGACCCTGAACGAGCTGAGCGAAGAAGCCCTGATCCAGATCCTGAAAGAGCCGAAAAACGCCCTGACCAAGCAGTATCAGGCGCTGTTTAGCCTTGAAGGCGCAGAGCTCGAATTCCGCGACGAAGCGCTGGACGCTATCGCCAAGAAAGCGATGGCGCGTAAAACCGGCGCCCGTGGCCTGCGCTCAATTGTGGAAGCGGCGCTGCTGGATACCATGTATGACCTGCCTTCGATGGAAGATGTCGAAAAAGTGGTCATTGATGAGTCGGTTATCGCCGGTCAGAGCAAACCGCTGCTGATCTACGGCAAACCGGAAGCTCAGCAGGCATCTGGTGAATAATTAACCATTTCACTCAAGCAGTTAACAAAAAGGGGGGATTTTATCTCCCCTTTTATTTTTCCTGCATTCCCGCCGTTGAATGTGTGGAATACATCCCCATATACTGGATTACATATTAACGACGATGCAGTGGAGTGTGGCGTCGTCGGCTACCTGGCGGACTTTAAACTAAGAGAGAGCTCTATGAATCCTGAGCGTTCTGAACGCATTGAAATCCCCGTATTGCCATTGCGCGATGTGGTGGTTTATCCGCACATGGTCATACCCCTGTTCGTAGGGCGGGAAAAATCTATCCGTTGCCTCGAAGCGGCCATGGACCATGATAAAAAAATCATGCTGGTTGCGCAGAAAGAAGCGTCGACGGATGAGCCGGGTGTAAACGATCTTTTCACCGTTGGAACCGTGGCGTCTATTTTGCAGATGCTGAAGCTGCCGGACGGCACCGTGAAGGTGCTGGTCGAAGGGCTGCAGCGTGCTCGCATTTCTGCGCTGTCTGATAATGGCGAGCATTTCTCGGCGAAAGCGGAGTATCTCGACTCGCCGGCGATTGACGAACGCGAGCAGGAAGTGCTGGTTCGCACCGCTATCAGCCAGTTTGAAGGCTATATCAAGCTGAACAAGAAGATCCCACCGGAAGTGCTGACGTCGCTGAACAGCATCGACGATCCGGCGCGCCTGGCGGATACCATCGCGGCGCACATGCCGCTGAAGCTGGCTGACAAGCAGTCTGTGCTTGAGATGTCCGACGTTAACGAACGTCTGGAATATCTGATGGCGATGATGGAATCGGAAATCGATCTGCTGCAGGTTGAGAAGCGCATTCGCAACCGCGTCAAAAAGCAGATGGAGAAATCCCAGCGCGAGTACTATCTGAACGAGCAAATGAAAGCGATTCAGAAAGAACTCGGCGAAATGGACGACGCCCCGGACGAAAACGAAGCGCTGAAGCGTAAGATCGACGCGGCGAAAATGCCGAAAGAGGCGAAAGAAAAAACCGAAGCTGAACTGCAGAAGCTGAAGATGATGTCGCCGATGTCTGCGGAAGCGACCGTCGTGCGTGGCTACATCGACTGGATGGTGCAGGTGCCGTGGAATGCGCGCAGTAAGGTCAAAAAAGACCTGCGTCAGGCCCAGGAGATCCTCGATACCGATCACTATGGCCTGGAGCGCGTGAAGGATCGCATCCTTGAATATCTCGCGGTGCAGAGCCGGGTGAACAAAATCAAGGGGCCAATCCTTTGTCTGGTGGGACCGCCGGGGGTAGGTAAAACCTCGCTGGGTCAATCCATCGCCAAAGCGACCGGACGGAAATACGTTCGTATGGCGCTTGGCGGCGTGCGCGATGAAGCGGAAATCCGCGGTCATCGTCGGACCTACATTGGCTCGATGCCGGGCAAACTGATCCAGAAAATGGCGAAAGTGGGGGTCAAAAACCCGCTGTTCCTGTTGGACGAGATCGACAAAATGTCTTCCGACATGCGCGGCGACCCGGCTTCCGCGTTGCTTGAGGTGCTGGATCCGGAACAGAACGTGGCCTTTAACGACCACTACCTGGAAGTGGATTACGATCTCAGCGACGTGATGTTCGTGGCGACTTCCAACTCCATGAACATTCCGGCGCCGCTGCTGGACCGTATGGAAGTGATTCGTCTCTCCGGCTATACCGAAGATGAAAAACTGAACATCGCCAAACGTCATCTGCTGCCGAAGCAGATCGAACGTAACGCGCTGAAGAAAGGCGAGCTGACCGTCGACGATAGCGCCATTATCGGCATTATTCGTTACTACACGCGGGAAGCGGGGGTACGTAGCCTGGAGCGTGAAATCTCCAAGCTGTGCCGCAAGGCCGTTAAGCAACTGCTGCTGGATAAATCGCTGAAACACATCGAAATTAACGGTGAGAATCTGCATGATTATCTCGGCGTACAGCGCTTCGACTATGGCCGTGCCGATAGTGAGAACCGCGTCGGTCAGGTGACCGGTCTGGCGTGGACGGAAGTGGGCGGCGATCTGCTGACCATCGAAACCGCCTGCGTGCCGGGCAAAGGCAAGCTGACCTACACCGGCTCGCTGGGCGAGGTGATGCAGGAGTCGATTCAGGCTGCGCTGACGGTGGTACGTTCGCGGGCTGACAAGCTGGGCATTAACGCCGACTTCTACGAGAAGCGTGACATTCACGTGCACGTGCCGGAAGGGGCGACGCCTAAGGATGGTCCGAGCGCGGGGATCGCCATGTGCACGGCGCTGGTCTCCTGCCTGACCGGCAACCCGGTACGCGCTGATGTGGCGATGACCGGTGAAATCACTCTGCGTGGTCAGGTGCTGCCGATCGGCGGTCTGAAGGAAAAACTGCTGGCGGCGCATCGCGGCGGCATTAAGACTGTTCTGATTCCTGATGAGAACAAACGCGACCTTGAAGAAATTCCGGATAACGTTATCGCCGATTTGGATATCCATCCGGTGAAACGAATCGAGGAAGTTCTGACACTTGCGCTGCAGAACGAACCGTTCGGCATGCAGGTTGTGACCGCGAAATAGTGATTCTGCGCAAATTGCGCTAATAAAAATAGGGCTGGTAAGTCATTTCGGACTTGCCAGCCTTTTTTTGTGTAGCTAACTTAGATCGCTGGCAGGGGGGTCATCGACAACTGCTGTTGTAAGGGCATGACAGTCCTGATATAACTGCTGCGCGGTCGCACTATGAAGGACTCAGGTGCGATATAAATTATAAAGAGAGGAAGAGAACAGTGAATAAATCTCAACTGATTGACAAAATTGCTGCGGGTGCGGACATTTCTAAAGCTGCAGCTGGACGTGCGTTAGATGCTTTAATCGCTTCTGTTACTGAATCTCTGCAGGCTGGGGATGACGTTGCGCTGGTAGGTTTTGGTACCTTTGCTGTTAAAGAACGTGCCGCCCGTACTGGTCGCAACCCGCAAACAGGTAAAGAAATTACTATCGCTGCCGCAAAAGTGCCGGGCTTCCGTGCTGGTAAAGCGCTGAAAGACGCGGTGAACTGATCGGCTTTCCCGTCAGGGAATGTGACGAAGTACAAGGGCGCATCGTGAGATGTGCCTTTTTTATTGTCTTTTCAGACCACTTTATGTGTGTTTATCGCCACTTGTGGGCTGACAATCACCCTGTTTTCTTGTCAAAATACGTCCTCACGCGCGGCGGCCATCACGTGCTATGCTGCGCGAGCTAAAGTCATCTACAGCGGAGCGTTGTTACACCATGATGGACAACCTACGCACGGCCGCCAACAGCGTCGTGCTCAAGATTATTTTCGGTATCATTATCGTCTCGTTCATTTTGACCGGGGTGAGTGGTTACCTGATTGGCGGTGGCAAAAACTATGCCGCAAAAGTGAATGGCCAGGAGATTGGCCGTGGGCAGTTTGAAAACGCCGTCGCCAGCGAACGTAACCGTATGCAGCAGCAGCTTGGCGATCAATTCTCCGAGCTGGCGGCGAACGAAAACTACATGAAAACCATGCGCCAGCAGGTGCTGAACCGCCTGATCGATGAGTCGCTTCTGGATCAGTATGCCCGCGAGCTGGGCCTCAGCATCAGCGATGAGCAGGTGAAGCAGGCGATCTTCCAGACCCAGGCGTTCCAGACGAACGGTAAGTTCGACAACCAGCGTTTCAGCGGTATTGTCGCCCAGATGGGGATGACCACCGATCAGTACGCCCAGGCGCTGCGTAACCAGCTGACCACGCAGCAGCTGATTAACGCCATTGCGGGTACCGACTTCATGCTGCCGGGCGAGTCCGATCAGCTGGCGGCGCTGGTATCTCAGCAGCGGGTGGTCCGCGAAGCGACCATCAACGTAAATGCCCTGGCGGCAAAACAGACCGCCAGCGATGAGGAAATCAACGCCTTCTGGCAGCAGAATCAGGCCCGTTTTATGGCGCCGGAGCAGTTCCGCGTCAGCTACATCAAAATGGATGCCGCCAGCATGCAGGAGAGCGCCTCTGACGAAGAGATTCAGTCATGGTACGACCAGCACAAGGATCAGTTCACTCAGCCGCAGCGCAACCGCTACAGCGTGATTCAGACCAAAACTGAAGCCGATGCGAAAGCGGTACTGGCCGAGCTGCAAAAAGGAGCGGACTTCGCCACGCTGGCGAAAGAAAAATCGACCGATATTATCTCTGCCCGCAACGGCGGCGATATGGGGTGGATGGAAGATGCCTCTACCGTGCCTGAGCTCAAAGATGCCGGGCTGAAAGAGAAAGGCCAGCTGTCTGGCGTGATCAAATCCTCGGTTGGCTTCCTGGTAGCTCGTCTGGACGACGTCCAGCCGGCGCAGGTGAAGCCGCTGGCTGACGTGCGTAATGACATTGCGGCGAAAGTGAAGCAGGAAAAAGCGTTGGATGCTTACTACGCGCTGCAGCAGAAGGTGAGCGATGCGGCCAGCAACGATAATGAATCGCTGGCGAGCGCAGCGCAGGTCGCCGGGCTGAAGGTCGTAGAAACCGGCTGGTTTGGCCGCGATAACCTGCCGGAGGAGCTGAACTTTAAACCGGTCGCTGACGCTATTTTCAACGGCGGTCTGGTGGGTGAGAACGGCGCGCCGGGCAGCAACTCCGATATCATTACCGTTGACGGCGATCGCGCTTTTGTTCTGCGCATTAGCGAACACAAAGCCGAGGCGGTGAAGCCGCTTGCCGAAGTGAAGGCACAGGTTAGCGATATCGTTAAGCACAATAAAGCGGAACAGCAGGCGAAACTGGAGGCCGACAAGCTGCTGGCGGCGCTGAAAGACGGCAAAGGCGATGAAGCGATGAAGGCGGCTGGCCTGAGCTTTGGCGCGCCGCAGACGCTTTCTCGTACCGGCCAGGATCCGCTGAGCCAGCTGGCATTTACCCTGCCGCTGCCGCAGCAGGGTAAACCGGTCTACGGCGTGGGCAGCAATATGCAAGGCGATGTGGTGCTGGTAGCGCTGGATGAGGTGAAAGCCGGCAGCATGCCGGAAGAGCAGAAGAAGGCCATGGTTCAGGGGATCACCCAGAACAATGCCCAAATCGCTTTCGAAGCGCTGATGAGCAACCTGCGCAAGGCGGCGAAAATTAAGCTCGGCGACAGCATCGACCAGCAGCAGTAATTTCGCGTCGTCTCGCAAAAATGAGCAACACGATGTAATCCTCAAGGGCCGCTTTCGCGGCCCTTTCCATTTCTGTGATTTGCCTTTTGTCGACCATCCGCACTGACGCTATCGTGACCTTGCTGTCTACACACAAGGAGATATCAGCATGAAATATGGAATAAAAGCACTGATGGCCGCGGGCGTTCTGGTTTTTGCGGTAGGGGTACAGGGGGCGCTGGCGGCACCCGCCAGCGGCAAAGCGGCGGTGAATAAAGAAAATGTGCAGGCGTCCTCTTCGGCGAAGGCGGAAGCGGTGCCCGGCGAGGCTGACAACGGGGCGACAAAGGTCAGCATTAACCGCGCCAGCGCCGAACAGCTGGCGCAGGCGTTAAATGGCGTAGGATTGAAAAAAGCCCAGGCTATTGTCAGCTACCGCGAAGAGTACGGGCCGTTCAAAACCCTCGATGATCTGAAGCAGGTCCCGGGAATGGGGAGCGCGTTGGTGGAGCGCAATTTAGCCCATCTGACGCTGTAAATTTTATGCCAGACCTTGCACAGCGGTGATTTTTTGCCAGGATAAAGAGGTTGCATCAAGTGGTGTGACCTCTTACCTCATAAACAACAATAACAGAAAGGCATTAATGCTATGCAGACACAAATTAAAGTTCGCGGCTATCATCTGGACGTCTACCAGCATGTGAACAACGCTCGCTACCTGGAGTTCCTTGAGGAAGCCCGCTGGGACGGCCTGGAAAACAGCCCCGCGTTTCAGTGGATGATGGAGAAAAACATCGCCTTCGTGGTGGTGAATATCAATATTAACTATCGTCGTCCGGCGGTACTGGGCGATGTGCTGACGGTGAGCAGCAAACTGGAGCAACTCAACGGCAAAAGCGGCACCCTAAGCCAGGTGGTCACCCTCAACCCCAATGGCGAAGTAGTGGCCGATGCGCTGATTACCTTCGTTTGTATCGATTTGAAAACCCAGAAGGCGCTGCCGCTGGAAGGGGAATTGCGTGCAAAACTTGACCAGATGAACCTGCGCTGACAACCGTCGTGCGAGTGGCGGGCCCACGGCAGGTGATGAACCCGTAGCCCCGGTAAGCATCGCGCCACCGGGGAATTTGAGTCAAAGCTCCGGTAAATCGATCCCCGGAGATTATGCCTGCGCCAGTCCGGTTTTTTGCTGCATCACCGCCATTACCCCGACCTTGTCCGCCAGATACTGGTTGAGTCCGTTTGCGCGCAGGTTACAGGCGGCGCACTGGCCGCAGCCATCGCCCTTAATGCCGTTGTAGCAGGTGAGGGTTTCCCGGCGCACCAGATCCAGCTGACCCCAGTAGTCGGCGAGCGCCCAGGTCTCGGCTTTATTCAGCCACATCAGCGGCGTCTCAAAGCGAATGTCTTTTGCCATCCCCAGGCTGACGGCGTGGTGCAGCGCTTTGACAAACTCATCGCGGCAGTCCGGGTAGCCGGAGAAGTCGGTCTCGCACACGCCGGTGATGATGGCTTCGGCTTTTACCTGATAGGCGTAGATTGCCGTCAGGGTTAAAAACAGAATATTACGCCCGGGGACAAAGGTGTTGGGAATGCCCTCGGCATCAGGCTGATAGTCCGGTACCGGAATGTTATCGCGGGTCAGGCTGCTGACTGCCAGTTCGTTGAGCAGAGTGACGTCCAGCACTTTATGCGCGACGGCGCCCAGTTTCAGGGCGAGTTCGCGCGCAACGTCGATTTCCGCGCGGTGGCGTTGGCCATAATCAAAAGTGACGCAATGCACTTCATCATACTGTTGCAGAGCCTGCACCAGACAGGTGGTTGAATCTTGTCCTCCGCTGAAGACAACTACGGCGCGTTTCATGGCAATTCCTGACTAAATGAATAAAGGCGATATGGTAGCGCCAGACGCCCTCCATCACCAGCTCTCTCACGTCGACGAGGCCGGCAGCCAGGCGCTGGCGAAGTCGAACCAGCCCCGGGCGTTGAGGCGCAGACCATTGACCCCCGGTGGCGCGCTGATCCGATAGTTATACTTGAACAGCGGCGTCATGATGGCGTCTTCCATCAGGCTGTTAAATACGTTGCGCAGCGCATCGTTGCGGCTGCGAGCGTCGGGCTGAGACTGCACCGCGTCTAATGTCGCCTGCAGATGAGCATATTGCGCCCCGGTCAGCAAATTAGGCCACAGCATATCGCAGCGCAGCCACTGTTCCAGGGCGTACTCCGGCGCTTCGCCGATCAGACGGTCGCCCATCATCAGGTCGGCCTGCCCCAGATGCTGGCAGCCTTCCCAGTTTTTAGCGTCGTGGAACAGGAGCGTCAGCTCGCAGCCCAGCAGAGCCAGACGTTGCCTCAGCTGTTCGGCCATCGCATGTAGCTCGACCGGCAGATGATAGAGCAGGGTGAGCCTGGCCGGCAGCGGTACCGCGTTGTTTGCCGGTCCCTGCGGGATGGACCATCCCGGCAGTACCTCATGGCTTGGCGTAATCAGATCCTCCTCCAGCGGCAGCGTATCCAGTAGCGACGAGTGATGGATTATCGACACCAGCCGCTGGGCCTGCGCTTTGCTAAGCCGAGGGCTGTGGCGCAGGGTCAAATAGCAGAAGCCAAGGCTGATACGGTTGCTGACCTGACGCAGATTATGCAGCTCTTCGCGATCGCCGATGGTGATCTGCACCGGATGGCGGCAGCTGGTGCCGAGATCGCGGTCAAAGAGCTGAGGAGTGATCCAGTACTCCACCGCCTGGATCAGCGGATGCTGCAGGTGGTAGCGGGGATGGTTTTCCAGGCGGACGAGTTCCGGACCAAACCGCTTCAGGCGGAACGGTCCGCAGCCAATGGCCGGATCGTCGGGATGCGCCAGCACGCTGCAGTAGCTGGCGAGGCGGAACGGCAGCCAGTAGTCAGGGCGATGCAGGGTTATTGTTAAACACTGGGCATGGGTGACATCGATACGGCTGATGCTGGCGAAGAGGGTCCGCAAGGCGGGCAGCTCAAGCAGCAGCAGTAACCGCTGTCGCAACTGCGCGGTTTCCACCGTATCGCCATTGTGCCAGCACAGCGTGGAGCGGATATAAAAATGCCAGCGCAGGCCGTCCGGGGAGACCTGCCAGTGGTGCGCCAGATCGCCGATCGGCATATTGTCGCCTTCGTCGAAGCGCGTCAGCCCGGCATAGATTTGTCCGGCCAGATGCTGCTCGGCGCGGCCGGGGAGAAAGCCGGGACGCAGCGGCTCCAGCGGGCGATAGTAAGGAATACGCAGCGTGGGGGTATTGTTTTGCCACTGACCGCCGAGGAAGGGATGGAGCAGGGCTTTCAGCTCCACCGGGGCAAGCTGCGCCAGCTCCAGCGCGGTTTGTTGCTGACCGTTGTTCAGCGCCTGCTCCATCATCTCGTTGCGCAGACTTTCCGGGGTTTTGTGAAATGAGAGCTGTCCGCGTTTGCCGCGCCCGGAGCTGGCCTGCCAGCTTAGCCACCCGGCCTCCTGCGCCTGACGCAGCAGAGTACGGACGTGGCGCTCGCTGCAAAAACAGCGCTCCGCCAGTTCGCCGACGGTGACCTGCTGCGGCGCCCCGGCTGAGGGTTGCCATAGGCGCTGGTATTGATTTAAACGGTGTAAGAGTCGCATGGGGGCCGTCGTCCACCGGGCCGCTATAAACCGGAACAATTAATAATATCTATTCACTATTACTTCCGTATATCCCAGGTGATACTGCAACACAAGCGAAGCCCATCACACATCGGGGAATATACCATGGCAAAACTGGCGGCATTTGATATGGACGGCACCCTGCTGATGCCGGACCATCGTCTTGGAGAAAAGACGCTTTCCGCGCTGAAACGGCTGCGTGAGCGCGATATCACCTTGACCTTCGCCACCGGCCGCCATGTACTGGAGATGCACCATGTGATTGGCGAATTTTCCCTTGATGCATTTCTGATCACCGGCAACGGGACGCGCATCCATTCGCTGGAAGGGGAGGAGCTTTATCGCCAGGATCTCGCTCCCGAAGCGGCGGAAGCGGTGCTGCACGGCAAATGGGATACCCAGGCCAGCATGCACGTCTTTAACGATGGCGGCTGGTTCACCGGCCAGGCAAGGCCTGAATTGTTGCAAGCGCATGTATTCAGCGGCTTTCACTATCAACTGTGCGATCTAAAGCGTATGTCGGCGCAGCATGTCACCAAGATCTGTTTCTGCGGCGATCATGACGATTTGCGCCGTCTGCGGATCCAGCTGAATGAGACGCTGGGCGATCGCGCATTTCTCTGCTTCTCGGCAATGGACTGTCTGGAGGTGCTGCCGGTTGGCTGCAATAAAGGCGCGGCGCTGGCGGTGCTCAGCCAGCATTTAGGCTTCACCCTGCAGGAGTGCATGGCCTTCGGCGATGCGATGAACGACCGCGAGATGCTGGGCAGCGTTGGGTGGGGGTTCATCATGGGCAACGCGATGCCGCAGCTGAAAGCCGAGCTGCCGCATTTGCCGGTAATTGGCGACTGCCGGAATCAGGCAGTCTCCCATTTTTTAACTCATTGGCTGGATAATCCTGATCTTCCTTATTCCCCCGAATAGAGAGACCCTTCCAGCAAGCCAGATAGGCTTCTATCTGGCTTTTTTTATCGCCTTTCGACCAGACCGGCGATCTCCGCCTGCCAGGGCGCAATATCGCCGATATTGTCCGCCACCCACTGCGGGTTGTAATAGCTTTCCAGGTAACGCTCGCCGCTGTCGCACAGGAGTGTCACTATCGAGCCGGTGCGACCTTCCTCGCGCATCCGCGTGGCCAGCTGCAATACGCCCCACATATTGGTGCCGGTCGAGGCGCCGACCTTGCGCCCAAGCTGCGTTTCCAGCCACAGGGCGGTGGCTACGCTCGCCGCATCCGGCACGCGCAGCATCTCATCGACAACGTCGGGAATAAACGACGGCTCGACGCGCGGCCGTCCGATGCCTTCAATTTTGCTGCCGACCGGGCTGCGCAGGCTGGCGTCGCGGGTCTGCCAGTAATCGAGGAACACCGAATTCTGCGGATCAACGACCATCAGCTGCGTCTCGTAGCCCTGGCTGCGAATATAGCGGCCAATGGTCGCTGAGGTGCCGCCGGTGCCGGCGCTCATGACGATCCATGACGGCTGCGGGTGCGGCTCATGGCTCATCTGGCGGAAAATACTGTCGGCGATATTGTTGTTGCCGCGCCAGTCGGTGGCCCGCTCGGCGAAGGTAAACTGATCCATATAATGGCCATTCAGCTCGCGGGCCAGCGTTTCGGAAGCCGCGTAGATTTCGCCGGCGCTCTGCACAAAATGACAGCGTCCGCCGTAGAACTCGATCTGTTCGATTTTGCGCTTGGCGGTGCAGGAGGGCATCACAGCGATAAACGGCAGCCCCAGCAGGCGGGCGAAATAGGCCTCCGAAACGGCGGTTGACCCTGAGGAGGACTCTATAATTGGCGTGCCTTCTTTGATCCAGCCGTTGCACAAGCCATAGAGAAACAGCGACCGCGCCAGGCGATGCTTCAGGCTGCCGGTAGGGTGGGTGCTTTCATCTTTCAGATACAGGTGGATGCCCGGAAAAGCGGGCAGCGGCAGACGGATCAGGTGCGTGTCGGCGGAGCGCTGATAGTCAGCGTTGATTTCGCTAATGGCATGTTTAACCCAGGCGCTATTCATCGTGATTTCCTGTTTGTCATTTTGTGCCTAGCTTAGCGGAAAGCGCAGGAAAAATTGTTGCCATTTAACCTGTGGATTACCATTATGAGAGCAAAATTTTCTCTTAGGATGCCCAATGCTAGATAAAATTGACCGTAAGCTGCTGGCGCTACTGCAGGAAGATTGCACCCTCTCTTTGCAGGCGCTGGCCGATGCCGTTAATCTGACCACCACGCCCTGCTGGAAACGCCTGAAACGGCTCGAAGACGAGGGCATTCTCCGCGGGCGCGTCGCCCTGTTGGACGCGGAAAAGGTGGGGCTGGGGCTGACGGCGTTCGTCCTGATCAAGACTCAGCATCATAGCAGCGACTGGTACTGTCAGTTCGTGAGCGAAGTGACGCAGATGGCGGAAGTGCTCGGCTTCTGGCGGATGGCGGGGGAGTATGACTACCTGCTACGGGTGCAGGTGGCTGATATGAAACGCTATGACGATTTTTATAAACGTTTAGTGAACAGTGTGCCTGGTCTGTCGGATGTCACTTCGAGTTTTGCCATGGAACAGATAAAATATACCACCGCCTTGCCTGTCGAATAACGGTATTGCGCCGTAACCCATTACAAAATCAGGATTTTATTGCTTGCGATTATTTGCTCAACTCAGCTGGTACTTCCGCCGGGAGTGGCGCCGCTATCTTGGCGCAATTGCCCTGCTGGTCATTATTGCCGTCCTGCAGCTTATTCCACCGAAGGTGGTGGGCATTGTGGTCGACGGCGTGACGCAACAGCATTACACCGCGGAGAAGGTGTGGATGTGGATCGGCGCGCTGGTGCTGATCGCGGTGATGGTCTACCTGCTGCGCTATGTCTGGCGCGTGCTGTTGTTCGGCGCTTCTTACCAGTTGGCGGTTGAGCTGCGGGAAGATTTTTACCGGCAACTGAGCCGCCAGCATCCGGCGTTCTATTTGCGCCATCGCACTGGGGATCTTATCGCCCGCGCCACCAATGACGTGGACCGGGTGGTGTTTGCCGCTGGCGAAGGAGTATTAACCCTAGTGGATTCCCTGGTGATGGGCTGTGCGGTATTGATTGTAATGTCGACGCAGATTAGCTGGCAGCTTACTCTGCTGGCGCTGCTGCCGATGCCGCTGATGGCCCTGGCGATCAAACGTAACGGCGATGCGCTTCACGAACGTTTTCGCGTTGCTCAGGCGGCCTTTTCCAGCCTCAACGATCGCACGCAGGAGAGCCTGACCAGCATCCGCATGATTAAGGCGTTTGGGCTGGAGGATCGCCAGTCGGCGCAGTTTGCTGCCGATGCTGCCGATACCGGCGCGAAAAACATGCGCGTGGCGCGCATTGACGCCCGCTTCGACCCCACCATCTATATCGCCATCGGGGCCGCTAACCTGCTGGCCATCGGCGGCGGCAGCTGGATGGTGATCCACGGCAGCCTGACCCTGGGCCAGCTGACCAGCTTCGTGATGTATCTTGGCCTGATGATCTGGCCGATGCTGGCGCTGGCGTGGATGTTTAACATCGTGGAGCGCGGTAGCGCGGCCTATGGTCGTATCCGCACGATGCTTGAAGAGGCGCCGGAGGTGGATGACGGGAGCGAGGCGGTGCCGGCAGGCCGCGGCGTCCTGCAGGTTGCTATCCGTGATTTCATCTATCCGCAGGCGAGCAAACCTTCGCTGGAGCAGGTAAATTTTACTCTCCAGCCGGGGCAAATGCTGGGCATCTGCGGGCCGACGGGCGCCGGCAAAAGCACCATTCTGGCGCTGCTGCAGCGCCATTTTGACGTCACTCACGGCGAGATCCGCTTTCACGATCTGCCGCTGCCGATTCTGCAGCTCGACAGCTGGCGCGCCCGGTTGGCGGTGGTCAATCAGACGCCATTTTTATTCTCCGATACCGTCGCCAATAATATCGCGCTGGGAAAACCGGACGCGACGCAGGCGCAGATTGAGCGGGTTGCTCAACTGGCCAGCGTGCATGACGACATTCTGCGTCTGCCTCAGGGCTACGAGACCGAAGTGGGCGAGCGCGGCGTGATGCTCTCCGGCGGCCAGAAACAGCGCATCTCTATTGCTCGCGCCCTGCTGCTGGAGGCCGAAATTTTGATCCTCGACGATGCCTTATCGGCGGTGGATGGCCGCACCGAGCACCAGATCCTGCATAACCTGCGCCAGTGGGGGGAGGGGCGGACGGTCATTATCAGCGCCCACCGCCTGTCGGCGCTCACCGAGGCCAGTGAAATTTTGGTACTGCAGCATGGGCATATTGCCCAGCGAGGCCGCCACGAGGCGCTGGCCGTGCAGCCCGGCTGGTACCGCGACATGTATCGATATCAGCAGCTGGAGGCCGCGCTCGACGAGGTTCCGCAGACGCAAGAGGAGGCCCTGGATGCGTAGCTTTACCGAACTCTGGCCGACGCTTAAACGCCTGCTGGCCTATGGTTCACCGTGGCGCAAGCCGTTGGCCATCGCGGTGGCGATGATGTGGATTGCGGCGGCGGCGGAAGTGAGCGGCCCGCTGCTTATCAGCTATTTCATCGACAACATGGTGGCGAAACATACGCTGCCGCTGAAGCTGGTGGCCGGCCTGGCGGTAGCCTATATCGGCCTGCAGCTGCTGGCGGCGCTCCTGCACTATAACCAGTCGCTGCTGTTTAACCGCGCCGCGGTCGGCGTCGTCCAGCAGTTGCGCAGCGACGTGATGGATGCCGCCCTGCATCAGCCGCTCAGCGAGTTTGATACCCAGCCGGTTGGGCAGCTTATCTCACGGGTAACCAACGATACGGAAGTCATTCGCGATCTGTACGTGACGGTGGTGGCTACGGTACTGCGCAGCGCCGCGCTGATCGGCGCGATGCTGGTGGCGATGTTTAGCCTCGACTGGCGGATGGCGCTGGTGGCGATCGCGATTTTCCCGGCGGTGCTGATCGTGATGATTATCTATCAGCGCTATAGCACGCCGATCGTGCGGCGGGTGCGCGCCTGGCTTGCCGACATCAACGATGGCTTCAACGAAGTGATCAACGGCATGGGCGTCATCCAGCAGTTCCGCCAGCAGGCGCGCTTTGGCGAACGGATGCGCGAGGCCAGCTATGCCCACTATCTGGCGCGGATGCAGACGCTGCGCCTGGACGGTTTTCTGCTGCGCCCGCTGCTGAGCCTTTTTTCCTCGCTGGTGCTGTGCGGGCTGCTGATGCTGTTCGGCTTTAGCGCGGTGGGCACGATCGAGGTTGGGGTCCTGTACGCGTTTATCAGCTATCTTGGACGCCTTAACGAGCCGCTTATCGAGCTGACCACCCAGCAGTCGATGCTGCAGCAGGCGGTGGTCGCCGGCGAGCGCGTTTTCGAGCTGATGGATCGCCCGCGCCAGGCGTGGGGTAGGGATGACGCGCCGCTGAGCAGCGGTCGGGTGGAAATTGACCATCTCTCCTTTGCTTACCGGGGGGACCGTCTGGTTCTCCAGGATATCACGCTGGATATTCCCTCCCGCAGCTTCGTGGCGTTGGTCGGACATACCGGCAGCGGAAAAAGTACCCTCGCCAGTCTGATGATGGGCTATTACCCGTTAACCCACGGCGAGATCCGCATCGATGGTCGACCGCTCGCATCCCTCAGCCACAGCGCGTTGCGTCGGGGCATCGCGATGGTGCAACAGGATCCCGTAGTGCTGGCGGATACCTTCTACGCCAACGTCGCGCTGGGCCGGGACATCAGTGAGGCGCAGGTTTGGGAAGCGCTGGAGGCGGTGCAGCTGGCGGCGGTGGCGCGCAGCATGAGCGATGGGCTGTACACCCAACTGGGCGAGCAGGGCAATAATCTTTCCGTCGGGCAGAAGCAGCTGCTGGCGCTGGCGCGCGTGCTGGTGGATACCCCGCAGGTACTGATTCTGGATGAGGCGACGGCAAACATCGACTCCGGTACCGAGCAGGCGATCCAGCAGGCGCTGACGAAGGTCCGCCAGCATACCACCCTCGTGGTTATTGCCCATCGGCTGTCGACCATTGTGGAGGCCGATACCATCCTGGTTCTGCATCGAGGTCAGGCTGTCGAGCGGGGCACCCATCAGCAGCTGCTGGCGGCGAAAGGCCGCTACTGGCAGATGTATCAGCTGCAGCTGGCCGGCGAAGAGCTGGCGGCCAGCGCCAGAGAGGAGTCGCTCAGCGCCTGATGCACCACCAGCAGGCAGGGAACGCTGGGCGGCCTGCGATGGTGCAAAAACGTTACATCAAATGCACCGTTGTGGTGCATTTTTGCGCGCCAGGCGCCGTTGCGCAGGATATTGCCTGACCTGTCCCCTGTTTTTTGCCATCAAAGGGCCGCTTTGCGGCCTTTTTTCATTTCTGGCATAGCCCTTGCTTTATATCCATCGTGTTAGCTGCGGCCATTACCGAATACTGACTGGAGGGGACTTATGAAGCTGGTTACCGTGGTAATCAAACCATTCAAACTGGAAGACGTGCGTGAAGCTTTGTCTTCCATCGGCATTCAGGGCCTGACGGTCACTGAAGTCAAAGGATTTGGCCGTCAGAAAGGTCACGCGGAGCTCTACCGCGGCGCCGAGTATAGCGTCAACTTTCTGCCAAAAGTGAAGATTGATGTGGCGATTGCCGACGATCAGCTGGATGAAGTCATCGATGTCATCAGCAAAGCGGCTTACACCGGAAAAATTGGCGACGGCAAAATTTTCGTCGCTGAATTGCAGCGCGTCATTCGCATCCGTACCGGCGAAGCTGACGAAGCGGCGCTGTAATTTCCAGACCACACAGTGATGGGGAACGAAACAATGAAAATGGCAACAATGAAATCGGGTCTGGGGGCATTAGCCCTTCTGCCGGGGCTGGCGATGGCCGCGCCTGCGGTGGCGGACAAAGCCGATAACGCGTTTATGATGATTTGCACCGCGCTGGTTCTGTTTATGACTATCCCGGGGATTGCGCTGTTTTACGGCGGCCTGATCCGCGGTAAGAACGTTCTGTCCATGCTGACTCAGGTGATTGTCACCTTTGGCCTGGTCTGCGTATTGTGGGTGATTTATGGCTATACCCTGGCCTTCGGCACCGGCGGCAGCTTCTTCGGCAGCTTTGACTGGGTGATGCTGAAAAATATTGAGCTGAAAGCGCTGATGGGCACCTTCTATCAGTATATCCACGTGGCATTCCAGGGCTCGTTCGCCTGCATCACCGTCGGGCTGATTGTCGGGGCGCTGGCGGAACGTATTCGTTTCTCCGCGGTACTGATCTTCGTGGTGGTGTGGATGACACTCTCCTACGTGCCGATTGCGCATATGGTTTGGGGCGGCGGTCTGCTGGCGACCCATGGCGCGCTGGACTTCGCCGGCGGCACCGTTGTGCACATCAACGCCGCGGTCGCCGGGCTGGTGGGCGCCTATATGATGGGCAAACGCGTGGGCTTCGGCAAAGAAGCGTTCAAACCGCATAACCTGCCGATGGTGTTCACTGGCACCGCTATCCTCTACGTGGGCTGGTTCGGCTTCAACGCCGGCTCTGCCAGCGCAGCGAATGAAATTGCGGCCCTGGCGTTCGTTAACACCGTCGTGGCGACCGCTGCGGCTATCCTGGCGTGGACCTTTGGCGAATGGGCTCTGCGCGGCAAACCTTCACTGCTGGGCGCCTGCTCCGGGGCAATTGCCGGTCTGGTTGGCGTTACGCCGGCGTGTGGTTATATCGGTGTCGGCGGGGCGCTGATCGTCGGTATCGCCTCTGGCCTGGCGGGTATCTGGGGCGTGACTGCGCTGAAACGCTGGCTGCGTGTGGATGATCCTTGCGACGTCTTCGGCGTTCACGGCGTCTGCGGCATCGTCGGCTGTATCCTGACTGGTATCTTCGCGGCGACTTCTCTGGGCGGCGTCGGTTATGCGGAAGGCGTCACCATGGGCCATCAACTGCTGGTGCAACTGGAAAGTATCGCCATCACCGTGGTCTGGTCCGGCGTTGTGGCGTTCATCGGCTACAAAGTGGCGGATATGACCGTCGGGCTGCGCGTGCCGGAAGAGCAGGAGCGCGAAGGGCTGGACGTCAACAGCCATGGCGAAAACGCCTATAACGCCTGATAAAAAAGCCATTCTCTCCTGATAGCGAAAAGCCTCCCGTCCGGGAGGCTTTTTTTATGCGTTGCGGTTGCGCATCACCCCTTCCTGAACCGTTGAGGCAACCAGCGTGCCATCCTGGGTGTAGAATTCGCCGCGAACGAAGCCGCGGGCGCTGGAGGCCGAGGTGCTTTCGACGCTATAAAGCAGCCATTCATTAATATTAAACGGCCGGTGGAACCACATAGAGTGGTCGATGGTGGCGACCTGCATGCCGGGCTCAAGGAAACCAACGCCGTGCGGCTGCAGCGCCACCGGCAGGAAGTTAAAGTCTGAAGCATAGCCCAGCAGATACTGATGAATACGCAGATCGTCAGGGACGGCGCCGTTGGCGCGCAGCCAGACCTGGCGCACCGGTTCGGCGATATGGCCTTTCATTGGGTTATGAAACTCCACCGGACGGATCTCCAGCGGTTTATCGCAGAGGAATTTGTCTTTCACCTGCGGCGGCAGGAGATGCGCCAGCTTGCGAGCGATATCGGTTTCCGAATGCAGGCCGTCAGGGGAGGGGGCGGCCGGCATTGCTTTCTGATGCTCATAGCCATTCTCTGGCGCCTGGAAGGAGGCGGTCATATAGAAAATCGGCTTCCCGTTCTGGATGGCGGCGACCCGACGGGCGCTGAAGCTGTTGCCGTCGCGCAGCACCTCCACATCGTAAACGATCGGCTTCTGGCTATCGCCGGGGCGAAGAAAGTAGCTGTGAAACGAATGAACCAGACGCTCAACGGGCACGGTCTCTTTTGCCGCATACAGCGCCTGACCCACTACCTGGCCGCCAAAAACCTGACGTAACCCCAGGTCTTCGCTCTGCCCGCGAAACAACCCTTCCTCAATTTTTTCCAGATCTAATAATGCCAGCAGGTTAGAGAGTGCCTGACTCATACTTATCCTCAATTAACAATAGCGGCGCAGCGCGCGTAATGTGGCCAAGTATAACCTGGAATCGCAAGTGGTCCGATGGGTGTAATAATCTGAATAACGACCAGTTAACAGGAACAAATCTGAGATCTGTGCCACACTTATTGACGACACGAAAGTTCCTGCCGGCGAAGCGGCGGAACATCCTCCTGGGTATTAAGGGATGATAAGGAGAACATCATGAAATTTGCCTATATGTTTAGTGCCTTAGCCGTCGCCGCGACGCTGACCGCCTGTGCTAATCACCACTCGAACAATTCTTCGACGCAGGCGGCCGCGCCCGACCCTTACGGTATCGCGACGCTGAGCGTGGCGCAGCAGCAGCCGAGCGTCACGGGGACGATTAATATCCGCCAGAGAATCGCTTTACCGCCGGATGCGGTACTGACGGTGACCCTGTCGGATGCTTCTCTGGCAGATGCGCCAGCCCGCGTATTGTCGCAAAAAGCGGTGCGTACCGAAGGCAAACAGGCGCCATTTAACTTTGCGCTGCCTTACAACCCGGCAGATATTCAACCGAACGCTCGCATTCTGCTAAGCGCGGCGATCACGGTTAACGGCCAGTTGATGTTTATTACCGATACCGTGCAGACGGTAATAAACCAGGGCGGCACTCATGCCGACCTGACGCTGGTTCCGGTTCAGCAGACCGCCGTTCCTGTCGCCCAGTAAGCTCGCTACGCCCCCGGATGGGGGCTTTTTTTTGCCTTCAATAAACCCAGCGATAATGCTGGAGATCGATATGGCCGCTGCCGGAGACCTGCACACCCTCGGCCAGCAGCGCCTGACGCTGCCGCTGTAGATCGGGGCCGGTGAGGGAGATATCGCCATGGCGATTGACCACCCGATGCCATGGCAGGGTGGACCCTTCCGGCAGGCGCTTCAATAAGCCGCCCACCTGGCGCGCCGCGCGCGGTGAACCTGCCAGCCGGGCGACCTCGCCGTAGGTCGTGACATACCCTTCCGGTATCGACGCCACGATGTGCCAGACGCGTTGGGGAAATGTGTCGTGCGGAGCCATTTTCTGTCCTGTTACCGGCAAAACGTCAGCATAAGCGCTAAGTCAGGAGCTGTACAGCCGGCCTGGGTCAGGCGGCCTGTTCGACGGTGAACGTCAGAGCGAGGCCGAGGATCTGCATGCCATGGACATTGTCGGAGGCTGAGCTGGCGATGAGACTCTCAAGAAATTTCAACCGCTGCGAAGTGGCGTTGATGATCAGCCTCGCGCGCAGGCCCGGCATGGTTAACGACGAGATAGGGTACACCACCCGACCGCTGATATAGACCGGCAGCTTGCGTAGCTCCACCTGGCGCAGCACGCCGACGGTGGAATAGAGCAGCGCCAGCGGCGTAACCGCCCGCACCGGCGCGGGACTGATGGTCGCGAAGTCGAGCATTTTTTCAGGACGCAGGTAGTTTACGCCCTGAAAGGAGATGGTCATCCCTTCAATAGCAGGTAAAGGCAGAGTGATGGTCTGTGGTGATGAGTCAGTCATTCGATTACCGTCGAGACAATGTACTGGTGATAAAGGAGGACGAAGAGGATAAGTATGGTGGATAACCCGGATGTGTGCTGAGCGCGGGCTCGCAATCTCACAGGCTGACCGTGAGTGGCTGGTTTTATTCGCGTTATTGCGCAATAAACCAGCAGGCGGACGGTGTGAGCTTGCAATTCACCAGGTCAGCAGGGATAATGCGCCAGCGCGTTAGGCAACTAACGCTCTCAATGGGGGCTCTGTTGGTTCTCCCGCAACGCTACTCTGTTTACCAGGTCAGGTCCGGAAGGAAGCAGCCAGAGCAGACGACGTGTGTGCCGGGATGTAGCTGGCAGGGCCCCCACCCAATTCTGGGTAAGTACTTGATAGATAATGTCTAAAGTACAGAAATCTCTCCTCCATAGCCTTAGTGGTACAAAAACTGTGTATCACCAGTAGGCTGCACGATGTCCCTTATGCTCTCCCGTCATGGGATTTGGTACTACCGGAAAGTTAACGTCTTACCCTGTGGTAAACGCCGCGAGTTTCGTCGTTCGTTAGGTACGCGTTCAAAGACTGAAGCGACAAAGCGATCTTTACGCTTTGCAGATCGTCCCTGGCTGAGTACTGAAACCGCCACGACTACAATCGATTTGATCCAATCCCCTCATTCAGACTTGTCGCTTAGCGAGCTAAAACTACATGCTGAGCAGTACGTTGAGTTTAAAAGCCGTGAAGTTTGTGAAAGGGAAGTTTCTTCTATCAAACGCTGTATTGATAAGTACTTTAGCTGCACTGATCAGGTGTTTAAGCGTAGCAGGGCTGCTGAATTCATTAGCGGGCTGGATGTCGCGATTCCTACAAAGAACAAATATGTTAAGAAAATCAGTGGTTTTTTCCGATGGCTGAAACACCGTACTGACTATGATTTTCAAAATCCCTTTGAGGGATTGCTCCAAAAGGATCGCGAGCCAGTTTCCCAAAAGCGAGAGGCATATACCTCTGCTCAGATCAGATGTTTGGAGAATGGGATCAGTGCTTTACCTGACTGGAAGAGATGGATTATTTTGCTTGGTCGATTTACGGGGATGAGGGCTAATGAAATTTGTCAGCTATATCATGGTGATATATTAAAAAATGAGGGAAGGTGGTGCATCAGGATTGATGTTCGTCATGATGGACAGGTGGTCAAAACGGAGAACAGTAAACGTACAATACCAATTCATAACAAATTGATAGATATCGGATTTTTGGACTATGTACAGAACCACAAGGGTAGACTGTTCCCGCAGTTAACTTTCTATAAAGGTTCATACAGCCACTACTTCACCCGCTGGTTTAGCGGTTATCGCAAAAAATTAGGGGTTCCAGAGTTTCATTCACTGCGACATTACATTGCCACTAAGTTAAAAAATGCTGGTGTAGTGGAGCATTATGCTGCTGCATTCTTAGGACATGCCGATAATTCAATCACATACAGAAGATATGGTAAGTCAGTCGCTGTGTCTCAACTATATGATTTATTAGAACATATTTGATTCGTCCTAAGCAGCCTCTTCGCTGAGAGCCTGCTTAGTGACGGGAGAGCATAAGGGACATCGTGCAGCCTACTGGTGATACACAGTTTTTGTACCACTAAGGCTATGGAGGAGAGATTTCTGTACTTTAGACATTATCTATCAAGTACTTACCCAGAATTGGGTGGGGGCCCTGCCATCAGCCATTAGTACTAAATTGTGTTGGTTAATCAATTGGTTATAGTGGTAGTACTACAACAGTACTGTACCACTCTCGATAGTACCGTCCAGCACAAAATCTTGCAATTTAACTTTTCTCTGGTGTATTAATCCAATAATTTAATGCCATTGTTATGCAGCGGATTGAAAGATAAATAAGCAAATAGCAATATTGGAAAAGGAGTAAAATATGAGGTCTGGAAAAACTATCAAAAAAATTATCACTAAAATACTTAAAGACGATTTAGCCTCAGGAAAAGTGGTGAAAGTAAATGAGTACACATATGAGTATAAATAGAAGTCAAACGTATCTCACAAAAAACATTCACGGCACCTCTGAAATAAAATTAGAAATAACAATTTTATTTTGTATGGGATAACCTCAAAAAAATGTGATATAATAGACATTCTAAATAGATCTCGTTATTAAATTCGATAACTATAATATTTAAAATTAAATCAAGTACCTTTACGGGTCTTTTTTTATTATCTTTATTCCCTTGCGGGGCATGATTTCTCAACAAATCTCGTCAGAATTAACTGATTCATCCAAATGAACCGGATTAACTACTTGAACCAAACGAATTGGTTGGAGTAGTTAATGATAGTACTTACGTAGTGAGTACTTGATAGTTAGGGAATTATTTAATCAATACTATCATTGATTGATGAGAGATATGGTGCAATTTTTTTTCGTCTAAATACTAATAACTAAAACAAAGAAAGGCCGACTCACTGGAACGAATCGGCCTTTCTAAATTAATCAATATGGAGCGTGCAAATGATTAATTCTACATCTATTTATAACAAGTTTAAGTACGTATCTGCTGAGTGTGGTTCAGGTAAAACAACAGCTATATGTAATATAATCAATAACAGTACTGAAAGATATATTTTAGTACAGAATACACAAGAGCTTATTAAACAGACAGCAAAGCAACTTAATAACTGTAAGTATATCATTACGGATACAGTACAAAAAGATGAAAGTGTTATTAATTCAGTCATTCAATTTCTTTCATCAGGAAGTAATAGAACATTACTCATAACTGATAAAACTTTTTTCAAGATACCAGTTGGATTATTATCCGGCTGGAATGTCTATATTGACGACGTTACTAATTTTCACTCTTTTCAAAATATAAATGAATGTAATGCTGACATAAAAAAGGTTATCCTTAATGATTTAATCTATAAAGTACAGTCATTAGATGAAAGAAATATGTATATTGCGGCTGAAAGAAACCCAGAAGTACAGGGGGATGTAGTAAAGAGCATTTTAAATAAACTTTCAGTATTGAATGAAAATGATCTTTTTATAATGAACAATGAGTACTTTACCGATGCGAAAAAGGAACAGCTTAATATTACTGCATGGAAAAATCTCAATAAGTATAAAGACTTAAAAATTACCTTTCTTGGGGCTAATTTCGAAAACTCATTGATCTATAAAGGCAATAAAGAACTCTTTGAACGTACTGAAATTGAAGGATTACAGACACGTAAAACAGAACTTAAAAAAAGATTAAAGGTGTATTACTTCTCTAAAAAATCTAAACTATCAAGAACATGGAAAACGAACAACCCTGATAAATTACAAAAAATATATTCTTTTATTGATAAAGAACTTGAGGGGCAGGATTTCTACTGGACGAAGAACAAAAGCGATTCTTGGAGTCTAAAAAATGGTACAGAGATAAGCCCGGATGCCAGAGGATTTAACCAGTACCAGCACCTGATGAAGTGCGTCTGGCTGGCCTGTATGCGTCCCTCGGAGACAGAGGCTAAACAGTGCAAATTGTTCTTTGAGATTGATGGTGAGGCGATTCACGTAGCGAGGGAGTATGAAAGTTTACACCAGTTTGTACTACGAGGGGTTTCAAGAGATTTTGACAGTACTGAAACGCAGACCGTTTATGTTTTTGATGAATGGCAGGCCAGATCACTTACAGATAACATTGAGTACATAGATCTTGGTATTGATGATGGCAAGCAAGGGCAGAGAGGCAGGCCGCAAGGCTCAATGAACAAGGAAAAGCGTTTCACTCTTGATGATACCAAAGCAAAGAGTTTCCGCCGCTGGAAAGACAGCAATCCAGGGCTTGATTTAGAAGATTTCAGGGAGTTTCTTGCCCGTTCTACCAACGCAAATCTCAGTACTGAAGAAATAAAGGCTATGTGGGACAAATACGAAAATGAAGTACAAAAAAAAGTTAAAAATGAAGTCCAGAACACCATCATAAAAACGAATGAATGTCCGAAAAATAATACCTTATAAAATCTTTAGGTAATAAATTTCGGACATGACAACGAGCGAAAGCGAATTAACTACCTGAAAGCAGGAGCGGCGAAGCAAGCGAACTGTTTCGGGTAGTTAGTGAGAGTGCTCACGCAGTGAGTACTTGATAGCTATTCCATTGTTTATATAGATAAAACAATTAAACAGCACCCGCGTTGCGTGTACTGTTCGCTGGATTCGGTTCTACTGCTGCGTTCCCTTCGGTCACTAGCAGAGCGAACCCAATCGCGTTTTTTTGTTCTGTCAGTAAGTACATAACTGCCTGTTATTTCATTACTTATTTTACAAATAATTCCTTTGTGTACTTGGTGGGGTATCTGCTGTTTCAGGTACTGGAGAAGCACTATCCGTACTGCACAGAGCGAAGCGACCCCGATCCTATCAATCCCCCTTCATGATGGTGTTTCGGACAAAACGCACAGGAAGCCCCTTAACTCGATTCGCATCACTAACACAACTGAACTTACAAAGTCCCGTAAAACGCCTTACCGACGCTTTAAGAGCGTCTGTGTGATGGAATCGCGAGTAGTCATAGTATTGAAATCAGATAGATAACCTACTTCCCGGATTACGAATCCACTTGATCGATTTTACCTATTGATTTGTATTGAATTAATAGATATTGATAGTTTATAACGATCAATATATGCATTATCGATCGTTTATATCGATCATTTTTGAGTGTGCATGTTATTCTTGGGTACCTGAACACGGATGGTTTCAAGTCCGTACTTTTTGGTCTGAAGGAAGCTAACGGGGTTACAAAACTATGAGAGTTGTACAACTGGTAATTTATGGATTTTGGGGGATCTGTCTTTTCGCTGCTGCAATGGGAAAGTTTGGTGATTTCTTCACTGCTGGTACTGGCTTCTGGTCGGTCGTTATGCTTTTCGTCGCTGGATTGTGCCAGCTACTGGCAAGTATTGCCTCGATCGTATGGGCATTTTATGGTACCGGTAATCTCAGAGCTAAATACTTGCCCTATAAGTTCGTGAATAATTATACCGTGCCAGTACTGATCATTGTGCTTGCTTTAGTGGCAAATGCAGCCCGCTCTTCAAGCGATGAAGCCAGAGCACATAAACTTGGTTTTAAAGACGGCAAAGAGTTTGCCACTGCTCGTGAAAATAACATTACGAATGTTGCTGATTACGCCAAATTTGCCGAAGAACAACGCGTCAAAGCAGCAGAAAAGGCGTCTCAGGATGCTGTACTTGCCGCAGAAAAAGAAAGACAGGCAAAAGAGGAAGAAGCTAAATGTCTCGATGATGCTCATTGCTACGCTTCGAAACATAAAGCTGGCGATTATATTTGTAAGGTAGCTGTAGAAAATTCTGCTCAGTACCAATTTAAATGGACTGACGGAATTACCGAACCAAAATTCTCCTCGTATAGCTGGTACGACAAAAGCAGGAAATTAGTCACTCTTTACGGGCACAGAGCACAGGCTCAAAACGGGTTTGGTGCGTTTAAAAATATAGAGTACTCCTGTACGTTCAATGCTGATACTGGTGAAGTATTAAGTACTAACCTTCAATAAGGAATATTAATATGAAAAAGACTTTTATCGCAGTGCTGTTATTTTGTTGCTCTAGTGTGTCAGTTGCGGCTGTACCAGATGGGAAAATAGAAAAACCATTTACTTTTAATAATGAAGTTGTTTGCTTAAAAGAAATTCAGAAACAAATGACGACTTATCTCAAGTCATTTGAAGAAGAAGGTGGGGTTAAGTACAAGTACAATGTTAAATCCGGTTTGTCGTACAAGGATACGATAGGACTACGGTTACAGATCAACCGTGTGGATTCAGGGCTGAATGATAGGGTTGCCGATCTTGATTACTACTGGCTACAGGAACGCGGCAGCATTTGCCAGCCAGCGTATATGGTACTGGATCGTTCTCAATGAGTGCTTGTACTGGCACAAGGTCGCGAAAGCGGCCTTTTTTATTTGCTTGATGCCCGGAATGCGGTCGCTTGTAAGGTTTGGCGGTTTTGCATCCAATTGATTTAAGCTAAGTCACTTTTTAGATATTATATCCTTGATATTAATATGATTCATGAGAGATTATGACCAGAGCACTGGTAAGGCTTGGAGACAAGACCACGAGCGGCGGGGGGGGGATCCGCTTCTTCGACGATTATCGAAGAACGAAATATTACCCTGAATGGCGATATGGCATGGTGCCCAAAAGAAACCTGCAATGGTGTATTCCAGATACATAGTACAGCTCAGCACGGGGAAAGTGGATAAAGACTGTGTAGCCATAGAGGATCGCGTCCTCTGTAACTATGTAAGGAATCAGGTTATGTGCAGCACCACGTTGTCAGTGGAGGACATCCGAACTTCGCTGGTAGTCACGGTGTAACTATCTCTTTTAGGGGGTGCTGCTTCTTCTGAGAAAATAGATACATAGGTATGATATGAGTAATGAACTAATTGAAAAAATAAAAGAAGAATGCTTACGCATTGAGGAAGATGCACTTTATTCTTCTAAATCTCATTATAATGCTTCTTCCCCTTGGGAAAAATGCAATTTATTCATTGGGATACCTATAGCTATTTTGTCTGCTATAGCAGGTTTGAGTGCTCTGAAGGATATGACTACCATTACAATAGTAATATCATTTTTACTTACATGTTTAACTGCTATAAATACCGCTTTAAATCCAAGCAAACGAGCAGGGCATCATAAGTCCGCGGCAGGTGAGTATAATAATCTTAAAAACGATGTACGTCTTTTTCGAGAGATTGAATTAATTGAAATCAATTCTCCAGATAAAGAGCTAAAAAACAAAATAAAGGTTTTTTCTGATCGTAGAAATCAGCTAAACATAAGTTCGCCGACTGTACCAAGATGGGCTTATGAAAAAACACAGTCTGATGTCAATGATGGCTTTACTCAATATTCTATCGACAAGGAAAAAGAATGAGCGTTCAGTCATATTTAGATTCTGTAGCGAAGAATGCTATTTTGAAAGATAGTACTATCACAACATCTATCAGTACACTGAAAAATAGACTTGGATATTATTTCGATAGTTCCGATGTAATAAATCATTTCACATTTGGTTCTAACACCCGATATACAATGCTGCCAAGAAGATACGATCCGAAATCTGATGTAGATTATATGGTTGTGTTTAACAATACAGGGCATCAGCCTCAGACTTATCTAAATCGGTTGAAATATTTCGTTGAACGTTATTATTCTTCTTCAGAACGTAAACAAAGCCATCCAACAATAAGGCTAAATCTCAATCATATTACATTTGAATTGGTTCCGGCTGTATATAATGTGTTTTACGGATATCAAATTCCAGCACCAGCAAATAACTTTGAAACATGGATAAGTACTGACCCTAATGATTTCAATAGTAAGCTGACAGATAAGAATAGAAATAATTATTCTTTAATCAAACCATTAATAAGAATACTAAAGTACTGGAACGCAAATGCAGATTATGTTTTTGAGTCATATGATCTTGAGCAAAAAATTGTAGGTATGAATTTTCTTTTTTGTTATAACATCAAAGACTATTTTTATAGTGCTGTTGAGCAGCTCCATTGCTCCTACTGGTCTCCTCAATGGAAGCAAAATGCTGTGAATAAATTAAAAAATACAGTATCATCAGCTAAGGCATATGAAAGTGGTGGATGGCACTATTCTGCTGAATCAGAAATAAAAAAGATTTTGCCTGAAATTTAATCTTAAAATTTCATATAAAGCACAAGTATTTTTTCTTGTGCTTTATTATTTTTAAATTCATCAGGTAGTTATAGTATAAATTTCATATAGAAGAAACTTATTCCTGAGGATAACTTGCTGAAGTGAAAGTATCTGTCATCAGCATCATTTGATTCCCTTTCAGTGGTGTGAATGGAAATGCTACATAGTCCAAATTTCCTTGAGTCATATTAAAGTATAGTTTTTTGTCATCAACCGTTAATTTTGATGCATGTGCAGGATATGTTCCTTCATTTTTAAATGTAATTAAAAAAGCTATAGGAAAGAAGTGCATACAGCTACAATGGCAAAGATGACCATCGTTAAAAAACGAGGTTTGCTGAGCAGTTATCTGTGTTCTGTTAGGATAAAACCAATAATAGAAATCATGAGTATCTTCTATTTTTTTATTTTCGCCTAACACAAATTTTCTTAATGGTGTGTAATATTCACTATCAATAAGAGCATTTTTGCATACTTCTACGGATGTTGCTGCGAGCAGATGACCAACCATTGCACGCAAAAAAGATACTGCATTGAAAGGCGTAGAGATAACATTTCCGTAAAAATGAACACCAGCTAAATATTGCCTAATTAGATTTATAAAGTTCTCGATGGGAACCTTGATCTCATGATCCAAACTCCCAAGTATGTTGCCATTACAATTCTTGCATATGGTTTTAAATGTCGCTCCGGCATGAGCATTTATTGGTTTTATTTCATCAGAGGAATAATGTTCAGAGACTGTTTTTTGAAACATTGGTTGAATAGTAGTTGCACAACGAGGTGGCACATGATCCTTACTCAATAGACCATATGAACCGCAAATGACGCAATGCCCCTCACTAATTCTTGCATGTCTCAAACGTTCAGAAATTTTACCCATAAGAAACCTCGGAATAGCAATCTTGACTGATTTTATCGCAAATGGGTAACCTATGCATTTCTATCATAATCTCCTTTACAGCCTTCGTGTTTAAGAATGTGGCTAAGTTACTCGCCTTTAGTGCAAAAATAATCAAATCCCAGGCCTCCTGATTTTTGGCAAAAAACCTCAAGTAATCTTTTACTCAGGAAAAAGTACAGGCTGTTTTTTTCCGCCTGAATTAAAATCTCGTTCACCTGATCCGCTTCAACCTCACCGACCAAACGCCGTGTACTTAGATCTCAGTACCGAACTTTCCACTAACCCGGTATTACCTAAAATCTGAACGATCAAAAATCTCTTTTAGATATTCTCTCCGTGCATTAGAAGGAAGGATTGTCGTGATGGTCACGCAGATTCATTCCCAGCACTGATCATGAATATCAAAAAAAGTACTGTTTGAGGGTTATCTGATAAGGAGTATTTGATACTGAATTATTGCAGTACTAGAAGGGATGGGTGTTTGGAGTGTGCAAAGGGAGCTTTATGAGTCAGTACCGGTGTAAAATATGAGTATTTTAGTATTTATTCACCATCATCTAACTTATTAAGATATTCAGCAAGAACATCCCCGTGGCATGCGTATGGTTTACAATGACAGCCTAAAGTATGCCCTCTTAAAAGTTTCAGCTTTTCATTAAAATCATCTCCACCACGTAAAAAATTACGGCTAAAATCATAAGCAAATTTTCGGATAACTTCATCACGGTCACCATCTTGACCTATTGCATACGGATTTCCCCACAAAGTTCCACGACCTATATAAGTATCAAAATGCTCACCTTTGTCTTTATTTGAGACAAAAGTTATTTTATCTTGAATGTATCGGACAGGTATCACCTCCGAAAGATATGATTTAAAAGTTGTGAACTTCGGAGAATATGTAGAGTCAAAAATAACTGCATGAGTTAGTTTTTCATCTTGAACAACACTATCAAGTACATTATCACCAAGAAGTTTTAATAATTTTGAATCGAAGAAATTACTGATGAGGTTTGCTGGATCATCAAAGTAAAGAATTTGGTAATCATCCAGTGTTGAAAGTATCTTCGTAAGTTTTCTTTCAAACTTACCAGCAGATGCAAAGTTTGGATGGTACATTATCAGTACTTTTATCATATTAAGTGCTTAACCTCAAAATCAGTATCCCAATGCTTGTTCAAGTATTCTATCACAAGGCGACGGTGGCAGTGATGCGGTTTATGTTCACTGCAAAGCAAGCAACTATTTTCAATCAAAGATTTATCAATACGTTCAATTTTTCTTTTTGCCATTAAATTCAAGAAGTTATCCTCATAAACCTCCCATGAAATGTTCCCTTTTTTGTATGGATTTAACATCTCCTTAGTCGGGGCCAATTCCGGGACATGCATATAGTTAACATTGCATAGTTCTTTTAAGAAATATTTAAGATCATTCTTCTTGGCAAATCCAGATAGTTGAGAAACGTTATTTAACCGCACATCAACTAAGTTTTTAATACTAGGCTGTGACTGGATAAGTGTAAAAAACTTTTCAGCAGTTTTTTCAGTAAACCCAATTGAATATACTTTCATATTTAATCCTGTATTTTAATTAAAGCTGCTAAAAATTTATAACATTCATTACGTTCACTGAAAGGGGCCATGCTTAATGTAGCATAACATTTTCCATAATGGTAATCTCCATCCTCTTTCTGACCATAAGTTGAATATATAATTGTGTCAGTAATGGAAATTTTATAATTTATTTGATTGTATTCAAATAACCCATGATAGCGTTTACGTCCATTGAAGGAAGAATGGCTTACACGAATAACTAAATCCTCAATGATAATAAAATACAGACTATTAGTCTGACCATTAATTAACTGAGAAGGAAAGCAGTCATTCACCCCATAGTGTTGCTGAGGATTGAACCAAAGAGTGTCAGGGTATTCAACAAATTGGTCGAGCTTATTGACGGGATGAGTACCTACTTTTTTCCATCGAAACGAAGTGTCGATGAGAAAGTTCTCGGCCTGTACAGGATGATTAGCTTTTCGTAATAAATGAATGTCAACTACATCAAGTACTTGAGGTATTCTATAATCTTTAAACTGAATTTCTTTTGTCGTTAGAGCATCGTTATCGTCAGGAAGACTGTTCCCAACAGGTCGTATCCATAAATGGGTTTCATCCTCGTGCCATTTTCTTCCTGCAAGGCAATAGTGTTTACGTTTCGCTGAGGCTGCTAATAGTACTAATCGCATGCTTGACATAAAAATATCCTTATCAAAATTATATCAATAAGATGATTCTCAAGAAAAGTCAATGATTGTGAATGATATGTTATAATATTGCAGTTAATTGCCTCAAGCGAGACATTAACATAAGGATGTTAGCTTAACAAAACGTTGGGTAAGTTCGCGGAAGTAGATTAGTTTACTTTTAGTATACCTCAAGCAGACCTACACAGATCTCCATTCAAAGTGGTTCATTAAATTGGTTTTACAACCTAAAACAGACTGTATATAATGAACCACCTAAAGCAGACTGATGGTGGTTATCATGCGTGTATGGGCATATCTAAGAGCATCCACGAAAGAGCAAGATGCGAATAGGGCATTGAAAGAGTTAGAGGCTTTTGCTCATTCACATGATCTGAAAATATCAAAGTACTTCAAAGAGAATGAATCAGGTGCAAGCCTCCAACGTCCTCAATTATTCTTACTCTTAGAAATTGCTGAACGGGGCGATATTATTCTTTGTGAACAGATCGATAGGATCTCTAGACTCACAGCAGAAGATTGGAAAACCCTACGAGCACTCATCGAATCCAAGGGGATCAGGGTTGTATCGTTAGATTTGCCTACGAGCCATCAGCTTTTGCATGTTCAGGATGAGTTCACCGCTCGTATGTTTGAAGCAATGAATTCAATGATGCTCGATATGCTGGCGGCAATCAGTCGCAAGGACTATGAAGATCGCCGCAGACGACAAAAGCAAGGTATTGAAAAGGCCAAACGAGAGAAAAAGTATCGTGGTCGTCCAGTCGATGAGAGCTTGCATCATAAAATACAAGAACTACTGTCTGACGGTAAAAGCTGGAGCAAAATTCAGGCTTTGATCGGTTGTTCAAGGGCTACTATCGCAAAGGTGGCTAAAAACTCATCTCTTACAGAAGAATAGTGGGTAATAAAGGGCATAGTAGGCCAGCAGTGCCAGATTGTTAACGAATATAGCGGTATAGGGTTAAGAAAGGGTACTTGCAGTTTCGTAGTGAACGAATCCTTTCGATATCTATCTACATTTGTGATCAAAATCAATTTAAACACAATATGTAGTGTTGAGTGGTTGATTTTGTCGCTATATGCTGATGTTTCCATGGAAATAGAGGGTTCGATTATGGGCAAAGATCAGCATGTTGTTCCTCATGATGGAGGTTGGGCCGTTAAGGGTGCAGGAAACAGTAAAGCGACCTCCGTTCACTCAACAAAGCAATCTGCGGTGGACGCTGCAAGAGGGATTGCTACAAATCAAAGAAGTGAGCTTGTGATCCATAATAAGGATGGCAGGATCGCAAAAAAAGATTCGCATGGTAACGACCCTTGTCCACCAAAGGACAAGAAGTAACTGAATAAGGGGCTTGTCGCCCCTTTTTTATGTACATCGGTTAAGCACTTCCGACACAATAAATTTCGAAAAGTACATGTCATGTCCGCAACCCTGAAGGCACGTTAACTTGCAAGATTTTGTGCTGGACGGTACTATCGAGAGTGGTACAGTACTGTTGTAGTACTACCACTATAACCAATTGATTAACCAACACAATTTAGTACTAATGGCTGATGGCAGGGCCCCCACCCATTTCTCCCGCCTGGTGTTTCCCTTATATTTGTCCGGTTTTTATTCCTGCAATAATTAATTTCTGATAAAGATCGCATATTAGTTTTTGTTGTTAAACCCCCCTTCTTTTATTCCATAATATTTACTTGTCATAAATCTGAAATACTACTGAAATATTAATGTCATTTGCATGTCATAAATAAAGCGCATCTTACTGATGGGAATTTGTTGCCAGGCTCATGCTGTAAAATATATCTCTGGATCAGCATGTTAACTTCGTGTATTAATTATGATGATTTTATTGCACGGGAAGCGTAGCTATGACCACAGTGGTTTTGAATGTAAAAATTGACGCAGAGCTAAAAGAAAAGTTGCGTCATTATGCGGAAGTTAATAACGAGAACCTGGGAACGGCAACGGAAAAGCTGCTGCAGCTGGCTTTTCAGCTGGAGGAGTCAGCAGGTGAGGCGGGGGTGACGGAAGAGGACATTGACAGCCAGCATACCGAAGAGGAAGCGACGCCACTTACCCCTAAAGAAATCAAAGCATTAAGAAAACTTCTGAAGAAGAAAAAATGAAACAACAATTCTCTACAGCCAGCAACTATAGCGAAGCTTGCGATATGTTGCGCTCAGGATACGTAAAACACGTCCGCCTGAACTGGAATATCGGTAGTGATGAGTTCTTTCGCATTGCTTCCGACTGGTGTGACACCGGCGCTAAAATCAAAAAAGATGAAGATGGCTTTATTATTTCCCTGAAAGGGTTTCCTATTCCGCGCCAGCATTAATGAAATTGCCTTCTTTCTGTCATTGGGTTGCCATAACCAGAGGGCAGGATAGCCAGGCAATTTTATAAAAACATCTCATATACCTCATGGATGAAGGTCATTTGACGGGCTGAAGTCAGCCCGTCGCTATTTTCTTATATTATTTTTCGCAAACGTGTATTTTCCTTCTGTTCAGCAAGGCTTTGCCACAGCGGTTGTAGCGTGGAGAAGGCCCGGCGCAATGCTTCATCCGGCAGCGTAAACGGCAGACGTAAATAGCGATCGAACGCCCCTTCCAGCCCAAACCGCGTACCGGTGCCGATATGGATCCCCTGGCTTTCCGCACGCGCAGAGAACAGGGTGGCCAGCATGTCAGGAAGTTCCACCCAAAAAGAGAGCCCACCTTACGGTGGCGAAAACCGCCAGCGGGGAAAATATTCCGCCATCAGCGTTTCGCACATGTCCCGGCGCGCCTTGAGCATATCCCGCCGCGGCGGCAGCAGTGTGGCGGCATTTTCCAGTAGCCAGCTGCAGGCCAGTTGCTCCAGCAGCGGCGTACCCAAATCCAGCGAATCGCGGGCCTGAATAAGCGAGGCGATGGTCCGCGCGCTGGCGCGGATCCAGCCGATACGTAGTCCCCCCCAGAAGCTTTTCCCGGCCGAACCAATGGTGAGCACCGCGGCATCGGGATTGAAGCTGGCCAGCGGCGGGGGCGGCGGCGCGTTATACCAAAGGTCGGCCATGGTCTCGTCGATTACCAGCGTTGTTCGCGTCCTGGCGGCGATGTCCGCAACCCGCTGGCGGGTGAGGGCATCCATACAGCGTCCGGTGGGGTTGTGAAAATCCGGCATCAGCCACGCCAGCCGCGGCGCAGTCTGCGCAATAGTCGCCGCCAGTCCATCGCAGTCCCATCCCTGCTGCGGAAGCGCAACCCCGACGGGGCGGCAGGAGGCGCCCTGAATGGCGCTGATGGCCATCGGATAGGTGGGGGCGTCAATAACCACCCGATCGCCCGGCCCGGTGAACAGGCGCAGGATCAGCGCGAAGGCGCTGAGCGCGCCGTTGACCACCATCACCTCATCGGGCCGCGTCGGCAGACCGCGTTCGCTGTAGCGCCGGGCAATCGCCTCCCGCAGCACCGGCAGCCCCTGCTGGTCATAGCCAGTCTGTGCGAAATAGGGCGGCAGCAGGGTCATAGCGTGCTGGAAGGCCTGATGGACCTCCGGCCCGGCGCTGAGGGCGGCGGTAGATAGATTAAGCGTAGATGAGATGCCGGCAGGCAGAGGAAGATCGGCGGGGCGTTCCGGCAAAACAATGCGTGACCCGCTCCCCTGGCGGCTGTAGAGAAAGCCCTCCTCCCGCAACTGGCCGAGGGCGCTGGCGATGGTGGTCCGGCTGACGTTCAGGGCCGCCGCCAGCTCGCGCTCGCCGGGCAGGCGCGTTTGCAGCGTCAGGCGACCATCAAGGATCAGCAGGCGGAGCGCTTCCGCCAGCTGGCGCCATAGCGGCGTGCGTGAGCTGGTCTCCTGCCAGTTGCCGAGCAGGCGTACCAGCGATTGGGTTCCAAAGCGTCGGGCTGACATAGCGATCCACTTTTCCAAAACTGGCCATTAATTATCAGTCCATTTTTGCTGATGATGAGGGCATTCGCAATGATGTTGAGGAAAAAATATGCTTCGTCGCCTGCTGCAGTTATATATTGGTCTGGTGCTTTACGGCGTGTCCACGGCGCTCTTCGTGCATGCCAATCTCGGCGCCGATCCGTGGGATGTTTTCCATCTCGGGGTGGCTAAACAGCTGGGTATCAGTTTCGGTACGGTGATTATCCTGACCGGAGCGGCGGTACTGCTGCTGTGGATCCCGATCCGGCAAATGCCGGGGCTCGGCACGGTGAGCAATGTCATCGTGCTGGGACTAGCGGCGGACGCCACGCTGGCCGTCCTGCCGCCGCTGGAGTCGATGGTGGCGCGCAGTGCGCTGCTGGTAGGAGCGATTGTGCTGAACGCTATCGCTACCGGAATGTATATTGGTGCGGGCTTTGGCCCCGGGCCGCGCGATGGCCTGATGACCGGTCTGCATGCTCGCACTGGTTGGTCACTGCGCGGTATCCGGACGGCGATCGAGCTTTCCGTACTGCTGATTGGCTGGCTGCTGGGGGGTAAATTTGGCGTCGGAACCGTCATCTACGCGCTGTCGATTGGGCCGCTGATCCAGCTGTGCCTACCTTGGTTCAGCCAGCCCGTCAGCCGCAACGCGGTCAGCCCTCCCCGGGAAATAGTCTCCTGAATTAACCCATCGCCCTCTTCATCATGGAGAGGGCCTTTCATCGCTTACAGGCCGCTCAGGCCATGAAGCATCATGTAGATCCCCACCACAATAATCAGTAAGCCTGAGAACCAGGGCGCCTTGCGCGAGAGGTCGTTAAGACACGGCCAGCGGCGGGTGGCATGTTTAAGGCTCAGGGCGGCGATGGCCCCGGAAGCCACCAGCGTTAGCGCCAGACCAACGCTAAAGCCCAGCACCAGCGTGGCGCCCAGGGAGAATTTCTTCAGCTGTAAACAGATAAGCAGCACGGTAATGGACGCCGGGCAGGGGATCAGCCCGCCGGTCAGGCCAAACAGCACGATCTGCCCGGTCGTCACCTGGCGGCCATCAAAGCGCCGGTTGATCTCCTGGGCATGGGCCCGCTGATGCGCGTCCTGCCACTCCTCCGCCACCAGCGGCGCGGCGGATGAGGACGCATGGTGATGGTCATGGCGGTGACCATGGTCATGGTGATGATCATGTTCGTGGTGATGATCATGTTCGTGATGGTGATCATGGTGCGTGTGGGGCTGCGATTCGCGCCAGGTGCGCCAGAGCATCCAGCAGGCAATCAGCACAATGACAATCCCTGAGACCAGCTGAAACCAGGGTTCAGAGGTTTGCGCGTTCCAGCCGCGGCCAAACCACAGGCCGGCCATGGCGATCAGCCAGACCACCGCCGTATGCGAAACCGTGGCCGCCAGCCCCAGCAGTACCGCCTGTTTTAACGTTCCTCGCACCGCCACGATAAAGGCGGCCATCATCGTTTTTGAATGGCCCGGTTCAAGGCCGTGCAGGGCACCGAGCAGTATCGCGCTGGGAATAAACAGCCAGGCATTGGCCTGCTGCAGAAGGGAAGTGAAATCGTTCATATCGGGATCCTTGCCAAAAGTGCGTTTATCCTACTCCCCCCCAGTAGTAAAATACTACCCCCCAGTAGAAAAAGCGGCTGACAAAAGGGATCATGCTATGCTGGCAGGCGTTACTGATGATGAAGGTCGGTAATCACGGACAGAATGAAACGGTGGATCGTGCAATGTCACATACAGTTCGACACAAAAAGATGTTACTGACCCGGCTGAAGAAAATTCAGGGGCAGAGTACCGCGTTAGAGAAAATGCTTAATCGCGAGCATGAGTGCGCTGAGGTGCTACAGCAGCTGGCGGCGATTCGCGGCGCGGTCAACGGTATGATGCTGCAGGTTATTCAGGGGCATCTTACCGACCATGTGGTGAAAGAGCCTGACGAGAAGCAGCGCGAAGCGGATCTGGAGACGGTGATGCAGGTGATTAAATCCTATCTGAAGTAGCGCCCCCTGACGTTCCGCTCAAGCCACCCGCCGCTTAATGCGCATGGAGGTTATGCTCTGCCCACAGAATGAACTGCTCTTTTGGCAGCGCTTTGCTGTAAAGCCACCCCTGGGCGTACTGAACGCCGTGCTGGCGCAGCCAGTCGCGCTGGCTTTCGGTTTCCACCCCTTCGGCGACGGTGGCCAGATTGAGCGCTTTGGCCATTTCAATAATGTGCGGCGTCAGCGGCCGGTACTCGAGGGTATCGACAAAAGATTTATCGATTTTCAGCGTGTCGACGTCCAGTTTCTGCAGATAGCTCAGGCTGGAGTAGCCGGTGCCAAAGTCATCAATCGAGATCCGATGCCCGGCCTGACGATAGTGAGCGATCACCGGCATAGTCGTCTCCGGGTCGACAAAACCGCGCTCGGTGATTTCAAGGATGATCTGTTCGGCGGCGATTCCCCAGTGCTGTAGCTGATTGTGCAACAACGTCGGCAGGGTGGGCGAGCGTAAATCATCTACCGACAGGTTGATGGAGATGTGCACTTCCGGCCGCTGCCGCAGCCAGGGGCCGAGATCGGCAAAAATTTTCCTGACGATATCTTCCGTCAGCTGCGTGATGAGCCCGGTCTGCTCAGCCAGGGGAATAAAGATATCCGGCGATAAAAAGGTGCCATCGGGCTGCTGCCAGCGGGCCAGGGCCTCCGCCCCGGCAATTTTCCCGTCCTGCAACGAAATAATCGGCTGATAGTGAACCTGAATCGCTTCGGAATTGAGGGCGTCCAGCATGCTGTTGCGCGGTGAGCGCAGGTGCTTTAGCAGACGCAGCAGCAGCCAGGTGGCGAGCAGGCTGGTGAAAATGCCGGCAGGGAGCCAGAAGAACAGCTGCTGTCGAATGCGCTGCTGCAGCGGCAAGGTTGAAGACCAGGTTACGATGCCAGAGCCCAGCTCGGGAATGCGCTGGATCCGGTAGACTGTGTTATCCAGAGTAAGCATATCCACATGCGGATCTTTAATGCGTTGCCAGACTTTCGCCGGCAGCGGCTGACTGCTGATCACCATTTTCTGGTGGTCCAGGCCAAACAGCATGGTATGGATCTTCTCTTCGCTGGCGGGAACGACATCAATAAAGGAGACGGGGTCGATCATCACCATGTGCTGCCGGCTGCCCATGGCCGTCATCTGATGATCGAGGCCAAGATCGTTAATTGAGGTCAGCCAGGTGCGATAGCCGTCGGGGGCAATGTGGTCCGGCGGGGGGAAGGTGACCGCGACGCTATGGTCTTCCAGGGAGGAGCATTGCGGCACGGAATCACGCAGCCAGAGCACTTCCTGAATGTAGCGATGGGTATAGGCGATGCGGCGGAGCGTAAGCAGATGTTCAGGGCTACAGGAGGCGGCGGTGTGTGTGTCAGCCTCTCGTAACGCTTCCCGGGCCTGGTCGGCAACCTGCAGCGTCCGAACGACGATACGGTTGGAATAATCATCCAGTTCACGATAGAACTGCATTTTGGCCTGCCGCGCCGCCTGCCAGATGCTGAGTGAAATGGGCAGGATGATGGCCAGTATCAGCACTCCTGTAAACAGCGCCATCAGATGCCGGGTCCTCATGCCTGTGTCCTTATCGTTCGCCGGGTGTCATCAGTATATGCGAAAGATAAGCCCGGCGCAGCGGGAGAAAGAATGCCGCTCAGGGAAAAAAGCCGGCATCACAAGTGCCTGCGATGCCGGGAGAGAAGGATGATTCCGATGCAGCAGAATAAAAATGAGGGTGTGAATGCCGGGCAGGGTGTATTCCGGCATTCAGTCACAGCATACGCTGCGCAGATGACAGCAATATGTTAGCTAGTGAGCATCCGGAGCCGTGATGTCGGCGCTGATGCGCAGATCGTTCTCATCAAACACCATGCAGAAGCGGTCGTCGAAGGCCAGATTAATCTTCTGCCACGGGCGGAAATGGACGTCGCCGGGCAGCAAAACCTTGACGTTATCGTGGCCGTAGCACTGGCCGAACAGATAGGTATTGTTGCCCAGACGCTCCACCACTTCACA
>ERZ1032091.62-NODE-62-length-45536-cov-7.852664_pt1 | contig 45536 bp, 38 predicted proteins | sample MGYA00518165_ERZ1032091 | MGnify/ENA primary metagenome ERZ1032091 (study PRJEB33719, sample SAMN04261302) | wastewater metagenome | biome: rural village; feature: human; material: feces | host: Homo sapiens | place: El Salvador | collected 2013-01-07 ...
AACAGGACTTCATGTAAAAATTCCGTTCATCGACAAAATTTCAAAGAAAGTTTCACTAAAAGAGCAAGTGATCGACTTCCCTCCACAGCCTGTAATCACAAGAGATAATGTCACCATGCAGATTGACACGGTTGTGTATTTTGAAATTACCGATCCAAAGCTTTATACTTACGGTGTAGAAAGACCGCTCAGCGCTATTGAAAATCTTACTGCAACAACATTGCGTAATATCATCGGTGATCTTGAACTTGATAACACACTCACATCCCGTGATACAATTAACGGTAAAATCAGAGTGATTCTTGACGAGGCAACCGACGCATGGGGCATTAAGGTAATCCGTGTCGAGCTTAAAAACATTCTTCCGCCCCGTGAAATTCAGGATGCGATGGAAAAGCAGATGAAGGCAGAGCGTGAGCGCCGTGCAAGAATTCTTGATGCAGAGGGTGAAAAACGCAGTCAGATTCTCGTTGCAGAGGGTATGAAGGAATCTGCAATTCTTAAAGCCGACGCTGTTAAGGAGCAGAAAATCCGTGAGGCGCAGGGTGAAGCTGAGGCTATTCTCACAGTTCAGAAAGCTAATGCCGACGCACTTAAAATGCTCAATGAGGCTTCTCCTACCGATAGAATTATTCAGCTTAAATCGCTTGAGGCATTCGGTAAAGCCGCTGACGGCAAGGCTACAAAGATTATCATTCCGTCAGATATTCAGGGACTTGCGGGCAATGTTACTGCAATTAAAGAACTCTGGAAAGATGATGTGCCAAAGGCTTAAAGAATGTGAAATTTACGGCAATTTTTCGGGCACAGAATTCTGTGTCCGATTTGTTGCATAAAATTGTGGGGGATAGGAAATGCAATTTTTACTCGACCTGTTGTGGTACTTCGTAATTTTCTCGTTTTTTGGCTGGGTGGCGAGTAGTTTTCGTTCGCTTCTTCTTGAGAAAAAATTCAGTAACAACGGTTTTTTGACATCACCGTTTTGCCCTATGTACGGATTTTCGGCGGTTATTTGTTATACGGCACTAAAACCGTTTGAAAACAGCAAGCTGATTTTATTCATCGGTTCAACTCTGATATTATCTGCACTTATGGTTGTGGTCGGTGTGCTTGTAGAAAAAACTCTCAAATTCAAGCCATGGGATTTTTCTTCCTCGAAATTCAGCATAGGCAATTATATAACTTTTCCTTATGCACTTTTTCTCGGATTGCTCGGTATGCTGCTTGTCGGATTGATAATTCCGGTGCTTCGCACAGCCGTTGAAGCAATTCCTTTCTGGGTAAGTCTTATTCTTGTTCTCTGCTTCTGCGGAATTATTGTAATTGATTATGTTTTTTCAATGATAACAACAATCCGTCTGCTCAGAAGAATTGCAAAGCTTAAAAATTCTTCCGAGCTTATGGATAAAGGCGCAACAGAGGTTGAAATTCAGGAACTTGAAGAAAACTATAACCGACTTTTTACAGAGAATATTTTAAGAAAAAGACTTGCGCACGCTTATCCCGATCTCACTCATATGGCTTATGTAAAGCAAATCAATGCTAAAATTGAGGAGATCAAGCAAGATAATATGAAAGAATATACACAAACCTTTGAAAGCAAAGAGGACAAGCCGTTTGCTTACGGATTCTGTTTTACGAAGCTTTTTTATCTGTTTGTGATCGGTTCTTTCATTGGCACGATTCTCGAAACAATATGGGCATTCTGCGTTGACGGACATTTTGAAATGCGTGTCGGTATGGTTTACGGTCCGTTTATTCCTGTTTACGGCGGCGGTGCGTGTTTTTTGACAGCCGCTTTGTATAAGCTTTACAAGCTTAATGATACGCTTGTTTTTGTGATAAGTGCTTTTGTCGGAGCAGGTTTTGAGTATTTCTGTTCGTGGCTGCAGGAGCAGATGTTCGGTACGGTTTCATGGGACTACAGTGACACTCCGTTTAACCTTGACGGCAGAACTAATCTCATGTATGCCCTTATCTGGGGATTCCTCGGTCTTGTCTGGGTGCGTTATCTGTATCCGTGGACAGCAAAGCTTATTGAAAAGATTCCTAAAAGAGCAGGTGCAATTATTACAACATTTCTGATTGTATTTATGGCATTCAACGGCTTTATGTCCGTAACAGCTACGGCAAGATGGACTCAGAGAACAGAGGGAGTGCCTGCGTCAAACAGCTTTGAAGAATATCTCGATGAAAAATTCGATAATGAAAAGATGGAATTTCTTTTTCCCGGTATGAAAAAGGCTGCAGAGGCGGGAGTTACAACCGAGGGCGTAATTTCCAATGAAAGACCGTATCTTAATGCTACAGATCCCGATAAAGGCACAAAAATCGAACAAGGAAAAGATGTTTCCAAGATTGATTGATATCTTGAAGTGGCTATGCTTTGCACAGTCACTTTTTGCTTTTTGGCGGTATTTTAAAAATAATTTCGCCTGACTATTGAATTTTAACCGATTTTTTTATATAATTAATTAGTAATGCTTTATTTATGTCGATTCAAAGCATAAATTGGCATATTTGTCCTGACTTTGTCTGCCCACGGCACGGTTTTTGCGGCAATTTATCAAGTGGGCGGAAAGGCTATGAGTAGTTATGAAAAAGGTTGCAATTATTATGGGCTCCGACAGTGATTTTCCCGTAGTATCAAAGGCTGTCAGTAAACTCAAAGAATTTGGCGTAGAGTATGAGGTTCATGTAATGAGCGCACACCGTACTCCCGATGCGGCAATTAAGTTTTCGGCAGAGGCTAAAAAGAACGGTTTTGGCGTAATCATTGCCGCAGCAGGTATGGCGGCACATCTCGCAGGTGTTCTTGCGGCAAAAACAACCCTCCCTGTAATAGGAATCCCATGCAAGTCGGCTCAGCTTGACGGTATGGATGCTCTTCTCGCAACAGTTATGATGCCTACAGGAATTCCGGTTGCAACAGTAGCAGTTGACGGTGCGGCTAACGCTGCAATTCTTGCCGTTGAAATGCTCGCACTTTCCGACGATTCTCTTGCAGAGAAGCTTGAAAATATGAAAGCTGATATGGAAAAAGGCGTTGCCGAAAAAGACAAGGCAATGCAGGCTAAGGTGGCAGAGCTTTGATTAAGAACTATGTAGATATTGACACAAAACTTGACAAAGTAAATGACGAGTGCGGTGTGTTCGGTATTTACCGTAATGATGACGATATCGATGTTGTTGCCGCCGCAAATGACGCACTCTTCAGCCTTCAGCACAGGGGACAGCAGAGCGCAGGTATCACCGTGAATAAAGACGGTGAATTTACAACTGTCAAGGAACTCGGCATGGTGTCCGAGATTTTTACACCCAAAGCACTTGAAAAACTTCCGAACGGTAAGATTGCAGTCGGTCATGTCCGTTATACTTCATCGGAATCACTCGACCGTGCATCTAACCAGCCGCTTGTTATGCGTTATATTCAGGGTTCAATCGGTATTGCAAGCAACGGCTCAATTACAAACTTTAATGAAATAAGGCAGGAGCTTGAAACAGGCGGTGCTGTTTTTCAGTCAAATTCTAATGCTGAAATTATGGCTTATGTCATCGCAACCGAAAGATGTGTAACAGACACGCTTGAAGATGCTGTTCTTTCTTCAATGAGAAAGCTCAAGGGCGCTTATTCAACTGTAATTTGCGCACCGAGCCGTCTTATCGGCTTTCGTGATATGCACGGATTCCGTCCGCTCTGTATCGGCAAACTCAAAAACAGCTGGATTTTCACTTCAGAAAGCTGTGTTATCGACAGTCTCGGCGGTGAATTTGTCCGTGATGTTGAGCCGGGCGAAATGGTAGTAGTTGACGAAGAAGGCTTTCACAGCTACAAATTAAAGCTTTTGCCCGATAAAACATCTTTCTGCCTTTTTGAATATGTCTATATCGCAAGACCGGACAGCGTAATCAACGGTGTCTGCGTACATAATGCAAGGTTCAAAGCCGGTGAACTTCTTTATGATGAGTTCCCGATTGAGGCAGATATGGTGTGCGGTGTTCCCGATTCGGGACTTATTGCCGCACAGGGTTATGCAAAGGCTTCGGGTATCCCGTTCAGCACAGGTTTTGTCAAAAATAAATATATCGGCAGAACAGTAGGCTCGGGTAAAGATAAAAAGAAAAGACTTCTCAGAACAAGACTTACCGCTTTGAAGGCTAATGTTAAAGGCAAGAGAGTTGTTATTATTGATGACTCAATCGTCAGAGGTGAAACCTCAAAGCATATTGTTCGTCTTATGCGTGAGGCAGGAGCTGCCGAGGTACATATGCTCATCAGCTCACCGCCGTTTGTATGTCCGTGCTACTTTGGTGTGGACATTCACGATAAAGAAAGTCTTATTGCAAACAAGTTGACAACAAGTGAAATCTGTGAATATATCGGTGCAGATTCACTTGGTTATCTCAGTATAAACAGTCTCAGAAAAATTGCTGAGGGTGCAAATATAGAATTCTGTGACGGTTGTTTCACGGGCAGCTATGACGCTGAAATTCCGAGAACAATCTTTGTAGATAAATACGCTAAAAAAATTAACAGAAAGTGACGGAGTGATTACAATGAACAACAGCTTTTCCGAAAGCTACAAAGCGGCAGGTGTTGATGTAACAGCAGGCTATAAGTCTGTAGAGCTTATGAAAAAGCATGTGGCACGCACAAAAATTGACGGTGTTATTTCAGGCATCGGCGGTTTCGGCGGACTTTTTGCCCCTGATTTCAAAGATATGGAAGAACCTGTACTTGTCAGCGGTACTGACGGTGTAGGCACAAAAATCAAGCTTGCTTTTCTTCTTGACAAGCATGACACAATCGGTATTGACGCAGTTGCAATGTGCGTAAACGATGTAATTTGCTGTGGAGCAAAACCTCTTTTCTTCCTCGATTATATCGCAATCGGCAAGAACTATCCCGAAAAGGTAGCTGAAATTGTATCAGGCATTGCAGAAGGCTGTGTTCAGTCCGGCTGTGCTCTTATCGGCGGTGAAACTGCAGAGCATCCGGGTCTTATGCCTGTTGACGAATATGATGTTGCAGGTTTCAGTGTTGGTATTGCAGACAAGCCAAAGATGATTGACGGTTCAAAGCTTTGCGAGGGTGATGTACTTTTAGGACTCCGTTCTTCGGGTGTTCACTCAAACGGATTTTCACTTGTCAGAAAAATCTTTGATATCAACGAGGAAACAATCAACGCCGAGTATCCTGAGCTTGACAAAACTCTCGGTGAAACATTGCTCACTCCTACAAAAATTTATGTAAAACCTCTTCTCGCTCTTATGGATAAGGTTGATGTAAAGGCTGTTTCACACATTACGGGCGGCGGTTTCTATGAAAACATTCCCCGTATGCTTACAGACGGTCTTTCTGCCAAAATCAAAAAGGACAATATTCCTGTTCTTCCTATTTTCAAGCTTATGCAGAGAGTAGGTAATATCCCCGAGCACGATATGTTCAACACATTCAATATGGGTGTAGGTATGATAATTGCTGTTGCCAAGGAAGATGCAGACAAGGCTCTTGAGGTTCTTGCGGCTAACGGTGAAGACGCTGTTGTACTCGGTGAAGTAATCAGCGGTAATGACGGAGTAGTGTTTGAATAATGAAAAATATTGCAGTTCTTGTGTCGGGCGGCGGCACAAATCTTCAGGCACTTATTGACGCTCAGAACAGGGGAGAGATTAAAAACGGAAAAATCTCTCTTGTTGTGTCCTCAAATCCAAACGCTTATGCACTTGAAAGAGCAAAAAACAATTCGATTGCAACTGAGGTTATCAGAAGAAAAGACTATGCCGAATTTGATGAGTATGATTCTGCTGTGACCGAGCTTTTGAAATCCAAGGATGTTGACCTTGTTGTTCTTGCAGGATTTATGACTATTCTCGGAAAGCAGTTTATTTCTGCTTTTGAAAACAGAATAATCAATATCCATCCGTCGCTTATTCCGTCGTTCTGCGGCGAGGGCTATTACGGACTCAGAGTTCATGAGGAGGCTCTTAACAGAGGCGTCAAGGTAACGGGTGCTACCGCACATTTTGTAAACGAAGTGTGCGACGGCGGTCCCATTATCATTCAGAAAGCCGTTGAAATTCAGAACGGCGACACACCCGAAATTCTTCAGAAAAGAGTTATGGAACAGGCTGAATGGAAGATTCTTCCAAGGGCGGTTTCGCTTTTCTGCGAAGATAAAATTATAGTAAAAGACAATAAAACCGAAATTCTTGACTAACGGAGGAAAAATATGAAACCTGTATCACTTTACAATGACATTGCTTCAACTTCATATCCGGGCAGAGGCATTGTAATCGGCAAAAGTGCAGACGGCTCAAAGGCTGTTATTGCATACTTCATTATGGGCAGAAGCGAAAACAGCAGAAACAGAGTGTTTGCAGAAACCGAGGACGGCATCAAAACTCAGGCTTTTGATCCGTCAAAGCTTGTTGATCCGTCACTTATCATCTATTCTCCCGTAAGAGTTCTCGGCAACAAAACTATCGTTACTAACGGTGACCAGACAGATACTGTTTATGACCTTATGAATGAAGGTCAGACATTTGAACAGTCACTCACAACAAGAGAGTTTGAGCCTGACGGTCCTAACTACACTCCTCGAATTTCAGGTATCGTTGAGTGCGAAAACGGCAAGATGAACTATGCAATGTCAATTCTCAAAAGTGCAGACGGCAATCCCGATTGCTGCGAAAGATACACATTTACATATGACAAGCCGATAAATGGTCTTGGCAGATTCATTCACACATATATGAGTGACGGCAATCCGCTTCCGAGCTTTGAGGGTGAACCTACACTCGTAGAAATCGGTAACGATGATATTGACACATTTGCCGAGAAAATCTGGAATTCTCTCAATGAGGATAACAAGGTTTCACTTTTTGTACGCTATATTGACATTGCTTCAAATAAGGCAGAGTCAAGAATTATCAATAAAAACAAGTAATTTATTTTTCGGAAAGGATGAATCCAATGAACGAACTTGCTTTAAAATACGGCTGTAACCCGAATCAGAAGCCTTCGAGAATTTTCATGCAGGACGGCAAAGATCTTCCTGTTGAGGTTCTCAACGGCAAACCCGGTTATATCAACTTTCTTGATGCATTTAACTCATGGCAGCTCGTAAAGGAACTCAAAGCGGCAACAGGTCTTCCTGCGGCTGCGTCATTCAAGCATGTAAGTCCTGCCGGTGCGGCAGTTGCAACTGAGCTTTCTGACACACTCAAGAAAATTTACTTTGTAGATGACCTTGAGCTTTCTCCGATTGCAAGCGCATATGCAATGGCAAGAGGTGCAGACAGAATGTCGTCATACGGTGACTGGGTAGCTCTTTCCGATACTTGCGATGTTCAGACTGCAATTCTCCTCAAGAGAGAGGTTTCTGACGGTATTATTGCTCCTGACTATACTCCCGAGGCTCTTGAAGTTCTCAAGTCAAAAAAGAAAGGCAACTATAATGTCGTAAAAATCGACCCGAACTATGTTCCTGCTCCTATTGAGCATAAGGATGTTTTCGGCGTTACATTTGAACAGGGCAGAAATGAACTCAAAATTGACGAAGAAATGCTCCTTCAGAACATTGTAACAGATAATAAGAATTTTACAGAGGATGCTAAGCGTGACCTTCTTGTTGCTCTTATCACTCTTAAATATACTCAGTCTAATTCTGTTTGCTACGCAAAGGGCGGTCAGGCAATCGGTGTAGGCGCAGGTCAGCAGTCAAGAATTCACTGTACAAGACTTGCAGGCAATAAGGCTGATATCTGGTATCTCAGACAGCATCCGAAGGTTATGAACCTTCCGTTTGTTGACAACATCCGCCGTCCTGACAGAGATAACACTATTGATGTTTACATCTCTGATGATTATGAGGATGTGCTTGCTGACGGTATATGGCAGCAGTTCTTCAAAACTAAGCCCGAACCTCTTACAAAGGAAGAGAAAAAGGCTTGGCTTGCAACTTTTGATGGTGTTTCACTCGGTTCTGACGCATTCTTCCCATTCGGTGACAACATTGAAAGAGCAAAGCGTTCAGGCGTTAAGTTTGTTGCACAGCCTGGCGGTTCAATTCGTGATGATAATGTTATTGAAACCTGCAATAAGTACAATATGACAATGTCATTTACAGGTATTCGTCTTTTCCATCACTGATAGAGGTGCAGTTATGAAAATTTTAATGATTGGTTCGGGCGGCAGAGAGCACGCTTTAATTAAAAAGCTTCTTGAAAGTCCTAAATGCACAAAGCTTTATTGCGCTCCCGGCAACGGCGGTATTTCAAGAGATGCCGAGCTTGTTAATATCGGAGTTATGGATAAAGAAAATATGGTTAAGTTTGCAAAGGACAATGCAATTGACCTCGTTTTTGTAGCTCCTGATGATCCGCTTGCTGACGGTATGGTTGACGCTATGCAGGAGGCTGGAATCAGAGCATTCGGTCCTAATGCAAATGCTGCTATTATTGAGGCGTCAAAGGTTTTCTCAAAAAATCTTATGAAGAAATACGGCATACCTACTGCAAAGTATGAAGTATTTAATGACGCTCAGAAAGCAATTGACTATATAAAGAACGAAAATACCGCTCCCGTTGTTGTAAAGGCTGATGGTCTTGCACTCGGCAAGGGTGTAATTATTGCTCAATCTGTTGATGAGGCAATTGAAGCAGTCAAAGAAATTATGGAGGACAAGAAGTTTGGCGACTCAGGTAACAATATCGTTATCGAAGAGTTTCTTACAGGTCCCGAGGTTTCTGTTCTTGCATTTACAGATAGTAAGTGCGTAAAACCTATGGTCAGCTCAAAAGATCACAAGCGTGCTTTTGATAATGACGAAGGTCTTAACACAGGCGGTATGGGCACAATCAGCCCGAACCCATATTATACAGACGAGATTGCCAAAGAATGTATGGATACAATCTTTATCCCTACAATTGAGGCTATGAATAAAGAGGGCAGACCTTTTAAGGGTTGTCTGTACTTTGGACTTATGATTACACCGAACGGTCCAAAGGTTATTGAATACAATGCCCGTTTCGGCGATCCTGAGGCTCAGGTTGTTCTTCCAAGACTTAAAACTGACCTTGTAGATATCTGTGAGGCTGTTATTGACGAAAAGCTTTCCGACCTTGACATTGAATGGGACAACGGTGCTGCGGCTTGTGTTGTTATGGCAAGCGGCGGATATCCTGTTTCATACAAAAAGGGTATAGAGATGTTCGGTCTTAATGATAACGGCGGTGTCGATGGCGCAATCGTTTATCATGCCGGCACTAAGTACGAAAATGGAAAGTTCTATACAAACGGCGGTCGAGTTCTCGGTGTTACTGCAACAGCGGATACACTTGATGAGGCACTCAAAAAGGCATATGCCGCAGTAGGAAAAATTTCCTTTGAAGGCGCTCATTACAGACACGATATCGGCAAAACTAAATAATATATTAAGAGCCACTCTTAAAGAGCGGCTCTTTTTTCAGCCTGCATTTTTAATCTGCAGTCTTAATTTGTCTGAAATCATGGCAATAAATTCGCTGTTTGTGGGCTTTCCTCTGTCGTTGTGGATTGTATATCCGAAATATGAGTTCAGAACATCAATGTCACCTCGATCCCATGCAACCTCAATAGCGTGTCTTATAGCTCTTTCAACCCGTGAAGAAGTTGTTTCGTACTTTTTGGCAACCGACGGATAGAGCTGTTTTGTCACGGCATTGATAATTTCAGGATGCTCAACAGACATAATGATTGAATCACGCAGATAGTGATAGCCTTTGATGTGAGCCGGAACTCCTATTTCATGGAGAATATCGGTCACTTTCATTTCAATTCCGAAAGCGTCAATAATTCTTCCTCTGCCAAAATTATTTTTCTTGCTCAAATCCGACAAATCGCTGATAATGCTGCTTAATTCGGAAATGTTATACGGCTTCAACACAAAATATGATGCACCCGAATTCATAATTTCACGCTCCAGAACAGGGCTGTGAAAAGAGGAATATACCATAAAAACAGGTACTTTTGTGTTCTGCCTTGTGACGCTCCTCATTACTCCGATTGCGTCAAGCCTTGTCATAAATGAATCCATCAGCACAACATCAGGGTTTTCTCTTTTAATTTTATCGCACAATTCTTCTCCGTCTTTTGCACAGAAAATAACGGAAATATTCTTACTTTGTAAGATATTAAGATTCTCCTGTGTAAATTCGGAAGCGTCATCGGTTACGATTAGTTTTATTTTGTTGTTCATTGTGATTTCCCCCAGTAATTTTTGTTGTACTAATATTACCACAAAATGGTAAAGTTGGCAATACCTTCCACAAAACTTTTTTAAAAAATTGGGAAATTCTTTTTTAATCTTGCTCTATACAATATGAAACAAACAAGTAATCATACATTTAGTGCTGATTATTGTAACATTCTGCCATATATTGTGCAAAAACGCCGTAGCCTTCTCTCGGATTGTTGAGAAAAACATGAGTAACGGCACCCACAATTTTGCCGTTTTGGACTATCGGACTGCCGCTCATACCCTGAACAATACCGCCGCAATTTTCGAGTAATCTGCTGTCGGTTATTTTTATGACAAAATTTTCATTTGATGTCATATCACGGTTGCAAATTCTTTTGATTTCAATTTCATATTCCTGCGGCGTATCTCCGACAGGCGTTGTTACCATAACAGCCTTTCCTGTTTTAACTTCATCGTCATTCGCAATCAGATATTTCTTGTTTCTTTTATAATTTTCACTCGTTAAATCTCCGAAAATTCCTAAAGGAGAGTTTACGCTCAAATTACCAAGCCGAACATCTGTAAAATATCCACAGAAGCTGCCGGCTTTACCGCAGACGCTTTTATCAATTCCGCTGATTTGAGCCTGAACTGTTTCACCTGATTTTAACGGTAACAAAGCAGCCGTGTCACAGTCGCATATTCCGTGACCGAGTGCGGCAAAATAATTATGGCTGTCATCATAATAGGTCATAGTTCCAATGCCTGCACAGCTGTCACGAACCCACGCACCGAGGAGATATACTCCCACGGTATTTTTAATCGGCAAAACGGTTTTATTTTCGGTTTTGCCGTTTCTATCAATTTCAACAGTAATTTCATTGCCGTTTGATTTTTCAATTTCAGACTTTAATTCTTCATTTGTGCTGATTTTTGTATTATTTACTTTCTTTATAATATCGTTTACTTTAAGTCCGCCGTCTTTTGCGGGGCAAACATATTTTTCACCGTCATAGTAGCTTTCAAGCTTGATTATCATTGCTCCGTTAGCATAAAATTTTACTCCGAAAGCCTCACCGCCGATGTAAACCTCATTTTTATCATCAGCGGCATAAGGCGAAAAAGTCGAAACAGTAAATAATAATGTGAAAATCAGGGCAACTGATATAATTTCTTTAAATTTTCGCAAAAAATTCACCTTCTTTCCGTTGCCTTTATTATGATTTGCATTTATAATATAGATTAGTGCGTTGATGAAAATATTAAAAATGTTACTGGCAGAGGATTTTCTGAAAAGGCGATAAACAGCCGTGCATTGTAAATTATTTTCTGAAATTATATCATTTTCTTATTATGAGGTATATATGGAAAACATAAATTCTAACCTTGTCGGTCTTACCGATTCCGAAGTTCAAAAGCGTATAGATGAAGGAAAGGTAAATATTTCAACTAATATTAAAACCAAATCAATCAAAAGAATATTTTGTGATAACATTTTTACGCTTTTCAATCTTATAAATGTAATTTTGCTTGCGGCATTGATTTTTGTGGGTTCACACAAGAATATGCTTTTTATCGGTGTTGTTATCGCAAATATAATTATAGGTATAGTTCAGGAAATTCGTTCAAAAATAAGCGTTGACAAGCTGACTATTTTGTCTGAGAAAAAAATCAATGTTCTCAGAAACGGTAAAATTGCAGAAATAAGTAAAGATGAAATTGTTCTTGACGATATTCTTGTTCTTTCAAGAGGAAGCCAGATTCCTGCCGACTGCATTGTATGCGACGGCAACTGCAGAGTCAACGAAAGTTTGCTTACAGGCGAATCAAATCTCATTGAAAAAAATGTCGGAGATGAACTTCTCTCGGGCAGTTTTATTGCGGCAGGAAAATGCTATGCTCAGGCTGTAAAGGTCGGAGCCGATTGCTATGCCGCAAAGATAAATAACGAAGCAAAATATATTAAAAAAGTAAATTCTCAGATTATGGAGTCATTCAATTTCATTATCAAAATCTGTACATTTGTACTTTTCCCAATCGGCATTGCATTTTTTATTCGACAATTCACCCTGCCCGATGCAACATTGCAGTCCGCTGTAATCAGCACAGTTGCGTCGCTTGTCGGTATGATTCCAAAGGGAATGATTCTTCTTACAAGTTCTGTTCTTGCAGTATCAATTATCAGGCTTTCATCTAAAAAGGTTCTTGTACAAGAGATGTATTGCATTGAAACACTTGCAAGAGTTGACGTGCTTTGTCTTGATAAAACGGGAACGCTTACAACAGACGAAATGACAGTAACAGGCGTTATTCCATTTGGGGCTGATGAAAATAAAATTAAGAAGGCACTTTCTTCAATTGTAAAAGCGTCTGATGAACTGAATGCAACTTTGTATGCACTGCGTGACTATTCGGATTCCGTTTCACCGTATGAGTGCAGTAAATTCTGTGATTTTTCCTCCGAAACAAAATGGTCGGGCGGTACATTTGAAAACGGCAAGACCTACATAGTCGGTGCGACTGAATGTATTTTAAAAAGCAGAGAAAAGTATTCCGAGGTGTATTCTGAGATTGAAAAGATAAATCAAACCGTCAGAATCCTTGTTCTTGCCGAAAGCGATGGTGAACCGGACAAAGACTCATTGCCTGATGATTTAAAACCGCTTGCACTCATTCTTATCAAGGATAAACTTCGTGATAATGTAAATGAAACGGTAAAATATTTTAAGGAACAGGGTGTCACCTTAAAGGTAATTTCAGGCGACAGCGTTAAAACTGTTAAAAATATTGCAATTGATACAGGGATCGAGGGTGCAGAAAATGCAATTGATATGTCAACCGTGACAACAGATAAAGAGCTTGAAGATGCGGCAGAGCGTTGTAATGTGTTTGGCAGAGTAACTCCGGCTCAAAAGAAAAAGCTTGTGGTTGCCCTTAAAAAGCACGGACATTCGGTTGCTATGACAGGTGACGGAGTAAATGATGTTCTCGCACTCAAAGAGGCGGATTGCTCCGTAGCTATGGCGTCAGGCAGCGATGCCGCACGAAATGTGTCACAGCTTGTACTTGTCAATAATGATTTTGGCGCAATGCCGAGCGTTGTGGCAGAGGGCAGACGAACAATCAATAACCTTGAACGAAGCTCTGCACTCTATCTTGTAAAGACGATTTATTCGGTTATACTCTCAATTTTCTTCATATTCTTCCGCACAGGATATCCCTTTGAACCGATACAGCTTACGCTTGTAGGTGCATTAACGGTTGGATTGCCATCATTTGTTCTCGCACTTCAGCCGAATAAAGATATAGTAAAAGGTAATTTCACCGTAAATATAATAGCAAGATCACTCCCAACAGCTTTTTGTATTTCGGCAGATACAATATTACTCGCAATTTTAAAGTATATGACAGATATGCCGCAGGTACAGTTTTCAACTCTCTGCGTATATCTTACTGCATTTTCATGTATGTTGCTTGTAATCAGATTATCAATCCCGTTCAATCCGCTCAGAGCCGTTATGGTCATCGGATGTTCCGCAGGAATAATAATCGGTTCAATTTTCTTCGGCGGATTGTTCTCACTTGCACCGCTTACATTTGAAAACATCGTATTGCTTGTAATCTTTGCTGTAGGCACATTTGTTGTATTTAATATACTCTACAATATAGCACAGCACTATATAGAAAAATTCAAAAAGGAAAGTCATCTTAAACTGACTGCAAAAAGAAATGCAAATAAACAAAAACGCTGAAAAATTAATCAGACAACTGAATAATCAAGGCTATGAGGCTTTTATAGTAGGCGGTTGTGTTCGTGATTATCTTCTCGGATTGACTCCGCATGATACAGATATTTGCACAAATGCTTTGCCCGAGCAGACAAAAAAATGCTTTGAGGCTTATCATACTTTTGATACAGGTATCAAACACGGCACAATTTCCGTTGTATGCGGCGGTGAAGTCTATGAAATCACAACCTACCGTATTGACGGTGATTATTCCGATAACCGTCATCCGGACAGCGTAAGCTTTACTCGAAACATAAACGAAGATTTGCGACGCCGTGACTTTACGGTAAATGCAATGGCATATAACGCTGAATACGGTCTTGTCGATCCATACGGCGGTAAAAATGACCTTAAAGATAAAATTATCCGTTGTGTCGGAAATCCCGATACACGCTTTAATGAGGATGCTCTGCGAATCTTGCGGGCATTACGCTTTGCCTCTGTTTACGGATTTTCAATTGAAGAGAACACATCAAAGTCTATTTTTAAAAATGCAGACTTGCTAAAAAACATTGCAACAGAGCGTGTGACTTCGGAATTTCTAAAGCTCATCTGCGGTAAGGATGCCGTAAAAATTCTTGACGCTTACCGAGAAACTATTGCTGTTATTATTCCTGAAATTACCGCTATGTTCAATTTCAATCAGAACAACATTCATCATTCGTATGATTTATGGCAACATACCCTTACTGCACTCGGCACAATTGAGCCGAATCCCATACTTCGTATGACAATGCTTCTGCATGATATCGGCAAGCCTTCTGTTAAAACCACCGACAACAGCGGTCAATCGCATTTTCAGGGACATCAGCTTGAAAGTAAAAAAATTGCAGACAAAATTCTGCACAGACTAAGATTACCGTCTGATTTTATTAACAAAACTCTTCTGCTGATTGAATATCATGATGTCCGCTTTAACGGCAGTAAAAAGCTTATGAAAAAGGTTATGAATGTACTCGGTACAGACCTTACAAAGCAGTTGTTAGAGGTTGAATATGCCGATATATCTGCCCAGTCTGAATATCAGCGAGAAGAAAAGCTCGGATATCTTGAAACGGCTAAAACACATCTTAATGAAATAATCAAAGATAACGAATGTTTTAAGCTGAGTCAGCTTGATATCAACGGTAAAGATGTTTTAAACCTTGGCGTAAAAGAGGGAAGAGATGTCGGAAATATTCTCGATTATCTGCTAATGCTTGTAGTAGATGCAAATGTCCCAAACAAAAAATCAATACTCATATCAAAAGCCAAAGAATATATTTACGGTAATCAAATGAATAAGTAATTAAAAAAAGAGGATTTCAGCGAAAACTGAAATCCTCTGATTTTTGTTTAAAATTAAAGAACCTTTGATAAAAATTCCTTTAAACGGTCGTCCTGCGGATTATTGAAGAACTCCTGTGGATTGTTCTTTTCTTTGATAACACCGTCGTCAATAAATACAACATCGGTTGCAACTTCCTTTGCAAAGCCGATTTCGTGAGTAACAACAACCATTGTCATACCTGCCTTGGCAAGCTCTTTCATAACATCAAGAACTTCGCCGACCATTTCGGGGTCAAGCGCAGATGTCGGCTCGTCAAAGAGGAGAACATCGGGATTCATTGCAAGTGCTCTTACAATTGCAATACGCTGTTTCTGACCGCCTGAAAGCTGGTTCGGATATGCGTTTGCCTTTTCGGCAAGTCCTACACGTTCCAAAAGATCCATAGCGTCTTTTTTAGCCTCAGCTTTGCTCTTGCCAAGAAGCTTGACGGGAGCCATTGTAAGGTTGTCAATAACAGTCTTGTGGGGGAAAAGGTTAAACTGCTGAAACACCATTCCCATTTTTTGACGGTGAACATTTATATTAACCTTAGGATCCGTGATATCGGTACCCTCAAAGAAAATGTGACCGCCTGTCGGTTCTTCAAGTCTGTTAAGGCAACGGAGAAAAGTTGATTTACCCGAGCCTGACGGACCGAGAACAACAACTACATCACCTTTAAAAATGTCAATATCAATACCTTTAAGAACCTGAATATCCTTACCGAATGATTTTTCAAGTCCTCTTACGGAGATTAATGCGTTATCTTTCACTCTTTTTCAATCTCCTTTCAAATCTTCTGAGGATGTACGAAAGCACAAGTACAATTACAAGGTAAATCAATGCAACCGTAATAAGCGGGAAGAATGCCTCGTAAGTTCTTGAACGAATCATATTACCAATATATGTGATATCTGCAAGTGCAACATAACCTGCAACCGAAGTTTCTTTGAGAAGTGTAATAATTTCATTGCCGAGTGCAGGAAGAACATTTTTAATTGCCTGCGGAAGAACGACCATTGTCATTGTCTGTCTGTTGTTAAAACCGAGTGAACGGCTTGCCTCAGTCTGACCGATGTCAACAGCCATAATGCCCGAACGAACAATTTCTGCAACATAAGCGGCAGAGTTCATACCAAATGCAATGATTGCGGCAAAGATACCGTTTCTTACAGATGCAAGAATAATGTAATACATAATCATCAACTGAACTACAACAGGTGTGCCTCTGATAACAGTAATGTAGATATTGCAAATCACATTAAAGAATTTCAGGACGCAATCACCGAAGCTCCTGCATTTTCTCTTTCCAAGCTGAATATCGTGAGTAGCTCTTACAAGAGCAATGACAAAACCGATAATAACACCGATAATACCTGCAAACAATGTGATTTCAAGGGTTACAAGCAAACCGCTTAAAAGCTGCTGCCATCTGTTATCTGTGATGAATGTGTTTTTAAAGCTTTCACCGAGATTGCCAAACAAACTGCCCGATGCACTGTCGTTTACGATAATAACCTGAGTTGTGTTTGCATATGAAGTTGAAAAGTCGATATTTTTTCTTCTTTCCGGTGTGTCGGTCATACCCGCCATACCGAAATCATCTTTGCCGGTCTGAACAGCAGTGATAACAGAATCAAATTCCATATCATCAATAACAAGTTTTTTACCGAGCTTGTCACAGATTGCTGTAGCCATCATCGGATCAAGACCGACAATTTTACCGCCTTCAACATATTCATACGGTGGAAAAGCAGCGTTCGTAGCCATATGAAGTTCACCGTCATACTTGATATCCTTAGGTGATTCGTAGGGTACGGTATCGGTGTTGCCCTCTATGTAGTAGCTTTTGATTTTGTCAAGAACTCCCTCGTCTTTAAGCTCTGCAAGAGCTTTGTCGATTTTTTCGGTGAGTTCATGATTTTCCTTTGAAATGCAGATTGCATACTGCTCTTCTGCAAAAGGTTCATCAAGAATTTTTAGTCCTGCATTTGCTTTTACAAATTCCTTTGCCGGTTCACTGTCAATTACAACACAGTCGATTTTATTCTGTGTAAGAGCTACGATAGCGTCGGCACCCTTGCTGTAACGCATAACCTTGGTGCCGTCAGCCTCATAGTCAGATACAAAAGTATCGCCGGTTGTACCTGTCTGAACACCTACGGATGCTCCTTTTATATCATCGGCGGTCTTAATTTCCTTAACCGATGAATCACCGCATCCCGTGAACAGAAAAACAGTAGAGAACAGCATTGAAATCAGTACCAATAAAGTAACTGTCTTTTTCATTGTTTTCCTCTTTTTCTTTCTCTTAAAATATTTATTTGCAAATCTTTATCAGATTCTTGCAACGCCTGATTCAATTGCAGCCTTCTTAACAGCCTCAGCAACAGTTTTGCCGATTCTCTTGTCAAATGCCTCGGGAAGAATATAATTTGCATTAAGCTCTTCATCGCTCACGAGTGAAGCAATTGCAAAAGATGCGGCAACTTTCATTTCTTCGTTAATATCGCTTGCACGGCAGTCGAGAGCTCCTCTGAAAATACCCGGAAAAGCAAGTACATTGTTAATCTGGTTAGGAAAGTCACTTCTGCCTGTACCTACAACAGCCGCACCTGCCTTTTTAGCAATGTCAGGCATAATCTCAGGAGTCGGATTAGCCATAGCAAAAAGAATAGGATCTTTAGCCATTGACTTAACCATTTCTTCGCTTACACAGCCTGCGGCAGAAATTCCGAGGAATACATCAGCACCTTTCATTGCATCTGAAAGCGAACCCTCAAGGTGAGAAAGGTTAGTAATTTCAGCCATTTCCTGTTTAACAGCGTTAAGTCTCGGATCACCCTTGCAGATAATACCCTTACTGTCGCAAAGCGTAATGTCCTTTACACCCATATTAAGAAGGTGCTTTGCAATTGCAATACCTGCCGCACCTGCACCGTTCATAACAACCTTGATTTCGTCAAGTTTCTTGTGAACAAGCTTGAGTGAGTTGATAAGACCTGCGGCAACAATAACGGCAGTACCGTGCTGGTCGTCGTGGAAAATCGGAATATCACACTTCTCTTTGAGCTTCTTTTCAATTTCAAAGCATCTCGGAGCGGCAATATCCTCAAGATTGATTCCACCGAATGAACCGCTGATAAGGTAAATTGCGTTTACAATTTCGTCAACATCCTTACTTCTTACGCAAATAGGGAATGCGTCAACATCGCCGAATTCCTTAAAAAGCGCACATTTGCCCTCCATAACAGGCATACCTGCCTCAGGACCTATGTCACCAAGACCGAGAACAGCTGTACCGTCTGTCACAACGGCAACAAGGTTGTTCCTTCTTGTGAGTTCAAAAGACTTGTCATAGTCCTTCTGAATTTCAAGACACGGTTCTGCAACACCGGGAGTATAGGCAAGAGAGAGGTCTTCAGCCGAGTTAATCGGAACTCTTGAAACAACTTCAATCTTACCGTTCCACTCATAGTGTTTTTTGAGTGATTCTTTTCTGATATCCATATCGGTAACTCCTTATAATAAATTCCCTTTCATTATACCCCTAAAAAGCCGTTATATCAAGTAAAAATCACAAAATTCATTTGACTTTTGTACAAAAAAGGTATAAAATAAATGTGCGAGTGTGTTGAACAGCTGCGAGCAGCTGCCGAAAGGTACTGTGCGAGGAAAGTCCGGGCTTCACAGAGCAATAATAACGGCTAACGGCCGCCGGAGGCGACTCCAGGGATAGTGCAACAGAAAATTACCGCCATTATATGGTAAGGATGGAAAGGTGAGGTAAGAGCTCACCGGAGGGCAGGAGACTGCCCTGCCGTGTAAACCCTATTTGAAGCAACACCGTGGTAGGACATTGTACGCTTGCTCGGCGTGTCCTTAGGAGGTGGCATCGAGCAGATTCGGTAACGGTCTGCCAAGATAGATGGCTGTTCACGACAAAACCCGGCTTACAGACACAGTCGCATATTAAGGCACCTTTTATGGGTGCTTTAATATTATTGTCGAATCTTGGTAATTTGTATAAAAATTATGTGCTTTTGCAACCTGCTGTTTTAAAGCGCTGCATTTGTGTTGCTCTTTACCGTACTTTATGCCTGAAACCTATTGAAATTGATTTAATTTATTGGTTTCAGCCGATTGATTCGACACATAGTAGAGTTTTGAAATTAATTTGAAAGGTGTGTAAAAATTTGAAAACAAAATCAAAAATACTCAGCGCAATATTGAGCGTGAGCATCCTGTCGGCAAGTCTATCTGCCTTTGTATCCGGTTCACTCGGTGTTCAGGCGGCAGAAAGCTCGCCAACCGTATCGGCTAATAAGTACAGACTCAAAGATAATATTCAGGACGGTGTAATTTTACATTGTTTTGACTGGACTTATAACGATATTAAGGCTGAATTGCCTAAAATTGCAAAAGCTGGATTTACAAGTATACAGACTTCTCCGGCACAGCCAAACGGAACAGGTACTTGGTATTGGTTATATCAGCCAATTTCATTCAGTATCGGAACAAATGGTGTCGGCACAAAAGCTGAACTTCAGTCGCTTTGTGATGAGGCAGAAAAGTACGGAATCAAGATTATTGTCGATGTTGTCGCTAACCATTTGAGAGGCGATCACAACAACATAGATGACGATTTAAAGCCATCCGAGTATTGGCATACCTTCGGCGGAGGTATTGACTGGAAAAACCGTTGGCAGGTAACACACGGCTCGATTGGTATGCCGGACATTGCAACCGAAAATCCATATGTTCAGCAAAAAGTCTGCAACTATGTTCAGGAACTCAAGTCGGTAGGTGTTGACGGACTTCGTTGGGACGCTGCAAAACACATTGGCGTTCCGAGCGAGGGCGACGATTTCTGGAAATCGGTAACACAGTACGGTCTTTATAACTACGGTGAAATTCTCGGTGGTCCCGATGACCGTTCGACAGGCAATGAAGACATTATGAAAGAGTATACCGATTATATTTCTGTCACAGACAGTAATTACGGCAAAGAACTCCGTGATTCGTTTAATTCGGGCAAAGCTCCTAATTCAAGTGGAAACTGGAGTGAAAAAGGCATTTCAAACGATAAGCTTCTTTATTGGGGTGAAAGCCATGATACATGGTCAAACAACAAAGACTGGGGCTTTTCAAATGAAATGAGTCAGAATGTTATTGACCGTGCCTATGCGGTTGCTGCAAGCCGTAATAAGGTTACTGCTCTTTATTTTTCCCGTCCTTCTTCAACAAACAAAGAAAGTATCAAAATGGGAGAAAAAGGCTCAACTCATTTCACCAGCAGTGAGGTTGCTCAAATCAATAAGTTCCATAATGCAATGGACGGCAAAGCCGATTACTACACTGTATCAGACGGTTGTTCTGTAATTACCCGTAAAGACGGCGGTGCTGTTATTGTAAAAGGCAGCGGAAGCGGCGAAGTATCGGTAGAAAACGGCGGCGGTTACGCAAAACCGGGCACATACACAGACGCTGTTTCAGGCAACACATTTACAATTACATCAAGCACAATTTCAGGTACAATAGGTTCATCAGGTATAGCTGTTGTCTATGAAGCAGAACCCGAAGAACCTTCAGCGTCGGTAACTCCGGGTTCAACAAACTATAATACAGATGAGCTCACACTTACACTCAATTTCAAGGACGCAAAAAATGCTCAGTATTCAATAGATAACGGTGAATTTGTAAACTATACAAACGGTCAGCAGATTACAATCGGCACAAACCTTCCATACGATACAGTAACCACAGTAACAGTAAAGGCAAGTGACGGCAAGACAACATCCGATCCGGAAACATATACATATACAAAAATAGACCCGAATGCCGTAAAGGTTGTTGCTTATGATAACTCATCAACAAAGTGGTCAAAGGTCAATGCATATTTCTGGAGTGATGACAATAAAGAAATGACATCATGGCCGGGCAAGAAAATGACCGACAAGGGTAATGATATTTTTGATATTGAAGTGCCTGATGGTGCAGAATATGTAATTTTCAACGATGGCAACAGTCAGACTGATGACCTCAGGATTGCGGACGGTAATAAAATTTACAGCAACGGTTCTTGGCAGAACTATTCGACTGTAAAACCTACTCAGCCGACAACAGCTCCAACCACAACTGTTCAGCCAACAACCGCAACACAGCCTGCTACAACTCAGCCTGTTACGACTCAGCCTGTTACAACACAGCCTGCCACGACTCAGCCGGTAACTGAACCTTCAAACAGGATTCTTATCGGTGATGTTGATTTAAACGGAACAATTACAATCAGCGATTCAACAGAAGCACAAAGATATATTTCTCACATATCGACTTTAAGTGATGATGCTCTCATTGCGGCTGATGTAAACAAAGATTCTGTTGTTTCGGTTAAAGATGCAACTTCAATTCAGGCTTATGTTGTTAAACTTACTGTTGAAGACTCATACTGCGGTACTTACACAGGCAATATTGAACCTACTCAGCCTGCAACAACCGTGACAGAGCCAACGACCGAACCGACTTCAATTCAGACGAAGAATTATGTTTATTTCAATAATACGGAAAACTGGTCAACAGTAAATATTTATGTATGGAGTTCAACAGATTCTAATTATATGAGCTGGCCGGGTGTGGCTATGGAAAGTATTGGTAACAATACATACAGATTTGAACTTCCTGACGGCGTAGATTACGCTATATTCAATAACGGTTCAACACAGACAGGTGATTTAAAAATCCCCGATGTGAATATGATTTACTCAAACGGACAGTGGAGTAAATACTCTGAGTAAAATTTAATAAGATTATATAAGAGCCGCCCCATTGATTAAGTGCTTTTTGCCTTTTTGATTTTTCATTATATTGGGGCGGCATTATTTCTTGGTGAAATCACAATACAAAATAAACCGGCAGTAAACAATCCGATTAGTTTCTGCCGGTTTATTTATCTATTCGATTTTTCTATAATTTTTTCGGCACATTTAATGCCGTCAACTGCTGCGGAGATAATTCCGCCTGCATATCCTGCGCCCTCGCCGCACGGATACAGTCCCTCAATAAGTACACTTTCGAGTGTGTCTGTTTTTCTCATTATTCTGACTGGGGAAGAGCTTCTGCTCTCAACGCCCGTCAAAACAGCGTCACCGTCATCAAAGCCGTGCAACATTCTGCCCATTTTTATAATGCCCTGAGCCATTGAAGTGCTGATATATTCGGGAAAAATTTCATTTAGATTTGAAAATTCATAATTCGGACCGATACTCGGCTTTACATCACCGAGATGTGTGGATTTTCTGTTATTAAGAAAATCATCAACTCTTTGTATGGGCGCATTATAATTTTCACCGCCGGCAACGAATGCTTTTGATTCAAGCGTTCTCTGTAAATACATTCCGGCAAGCGGATGGTCGGATTCATAATCATCCGGGTTTATTCCTACAAGCAACGCTGAATTTGAATTATCGGCATTTCGTGCAAATTCACTCATACCATTGGTGCAAAGTCTGTTTTCTTCGCTTGACGCATTGACAACCCTGCCACCGGGACACATACAAAATGTATACACACCCCGTCCGTTATCAAGATGCGTATTAAGTTTATAATTTGCCGAACCGAGTTTTTCGTTGCCCGCAAATCTGCCGTATTGTGCCTTGTCTATTTTCTCACGAAGATGCTCAATTCTTGCTCCAATCGAGAAAGGCTTTGCCTCAATCGGCAACTTTAAATCATAAAGCATCTCAAAAGTATCCCTTGCACTGTGACCGATTGCAAGAATAACATTGTCTGTTTCTATAATTTCATTGCCGTTTTCGGTTTCAACAGTTATAGCTTTCAGCTTGTTATCACTAAAAGCCATTGAAACAAGCTTCGTTTCAAACATAACCCTTCCGCCGAGTTCAATAATCTCGTTGCGGATATTTTTTATTGTGCCTTTTAGCATATCCGTTCCGATATGAGGTTTTGCGTTATAGAGAATTTCATCAGGTGCGCCGTGGCTTACAAATTCTTCAAGCACCTTGCGTTGTCTTATATCTTTTGTACCTGAATTCAGTTTGCCGTCAGAAAATGTTCCCGCACCGCCTTCACCAAACTGAACATTTGAAGTTATGTCAAGCTTACCGCTTGTCCAGAACCTGTTCACATCGGCAGTTCGCCTGTCAACATCCCGACCTCTTTCAATAAGAATAGGATTTGCACCGCTCCTTGCCAGAATAAGTGCCGCAAACAATCCAGCAGGACCTGCTCCAACAACAATGGGGGAGGGCGCATTGCCAAATTTCATCTGATTATATTCATACTTTCTCGCAATTTGAGCGTTACTGCATTTTTTACATACCTTTTCCTCGTTGATATTAAGTTCAGCGTCAACGGTTGTAAGAAAGTAGATATTATCCTTTTTTCTTGCGTCAACCGATCTGCGAAAAATCTTACAGCTTTTTATGGATTTTTCTTCAATCCTCAGCTGTTTAGCCACTGCCTTGCGAACCGATTTATCATCGTAGTCAAGGCTTAAATGTATATTATTCACTCTGATCATAAATTTTCTCCTGCAATAATTCCGCCGGCAAATGCAAAATGAAGATTAAATCCTCCGCATTCACCGCAAAGGTCAATCGCCTCACCGCATACAAAAAGATTTTTTACAATTTTACTCATCATAGTGTTTTCGTCAATCTCTTTGCCCAAAACACCGCCCAAAGCACATTGTGCGTGTGAAAAATCTTCTTTTCCGCTTACTGTAAATGACATTGATTTTATTGTTTTGCAAATTCCTGATACTTCGTCTTTTGAAAGCTTGGAACAAATCTTTGACAAATCAACACGGCTGATTTTAAGAATAGCCTGTCCGATTCTCTTCTGAAAAATTCCTGTCAAAAGCTGTTCGCACGGCAAATCAGAAAACAATGATATATGTTGTCTGATTATTTTAATCAGCTTATTTTCCGAATAATCGGGCAATAAATCAAGCACTATTTTGTCGTTCGGTTTAGCAAACAATGAAAGATTGAACACGCAAATTCCCGACAGCGAATTCTCGGTAAATTGAATTTCGCCTGTTTCTTCCTTGATTAATCGACCATGTTCACCGTATAACTGTGCCTCGCCTGTAACCCTCAGACCTTTTAATGTTTTCAAAACATCGCTTTTAACCTTAACAGGGCATAAAGCAGGGGAGAACGAAACAACTTTGTGACCGAAATTTTTAAGATAATCAATTGCACTTGCATTTCCGCCAAGCTTAGGAGCGGCTTTTGAACCGTTTGCAATCACAAGCTTGTTACATATGAAATCGTACTTTTTCTCGCTGTCATCAGATGAAATTTTAAAACCGTTTGAAACTTTTTTTATAGAATTGACATTCTGTTCCGTGAAAACATCTATTCCGAGTGTTTCAACCTGTAAGCGCAGAACATCCAGAACAGATGCGGCGTGTTTGCTTATCGGGTAATATCTGCCCTCGTTATCGTAAAAACTTAAAAGACCTAAATCTTTAAAAATATTCGCCATTTTATCACCGCTGAATCTTTCAAAAATCTTCTTGCTTTGCTTTTTGAAAGAACCGACATATTTATCGGGGGATATACAGTGATTTGTCAGGTTGCATCTGCCGTTGCCTGTTGACATCAGCTTTTTGCCTAATCTGTCATTTTTTTCGATTATTGCAATTTTTTTCGAATGGTTAAGTTTCTTTGCTGTGATTGCACACATAAGTCCCGATGCACCGCCGCCGATTATAATTGCGTCATATATATGTTTCTTTTCCATTTTATAAATTCACCAAAAAATAAGGGCAGCGATGTGCTGCCCAAAATTATTTACGGAGCAAAAATAAAGTTGATTCCGTTTGCTACAAGTACCGAACCGATACCCATTATAATACCTGCGATAACAACACCGCACATAACGGCTATAACGCTTTTCTTAAATCCGAGGTCAAGAATACTTGCCGCAAGTGTTCCTGTCCATGCGCCTGTGCCGGGAAGAGGGATGCCTACGAAAAGCATAAGTGCAACAAACATTCCGTTGCCTGCTTTTGCCTCAAGTTTTCTGCCGCCTTTTTCGCCTTTTTCAAGACAGAAAGAAAAGAATCTGCCGATAAACTTCTTATCAGAACCCCAAACAAGAACCTTTCTTGCAAAGAGGTAGATAATCGGAACAGGGAGCATATTGCCTAAAATGCAGATTACATATGTCCAAAAAAGATTTAAGTCATTTGCAACCGCAACAGGCACAGCACCTCTGATTTCCACTATCGGAATCATTGAAATAAAAAATACTATTAAATACCACATATTTGCTCCTTAGAAATTATATTTTGCCAACACCAAATATATATAACAGATTTAAAAGTTTTTTTCAATATTTGAGCAAGATAAAATCTTCCATAATAAAGCCTTAAAATTTGATTTATTTATACATTATGATAAATAATTATTCTAAAGTTGACATTGACGGGATAATCAGTAAAATATATTTTGGAGTGATTTGATGAAAACGAATTCCTGTTCAATGCGATTCAGAATAATTATGTTTGTTTTGACCGCGTCAGTGATTGCATTTGCGTTTATTCATTCTTCAATGCCGTCAGTTGAGTCGGCACAAGAGAGTGAAAGCGTACTTTATTTTGTTACTGTAATTTTGAAACTTTTCGGAATCGATCCGAATCTTTCGGACCACATAATCAGAAAGCTTGCTCATTTTACGGAATATACCTTTCTGGGAGCATTGCTCTGTTCATGTGCCTATTCATTTGACCGAATCAAGCCGATAAAATTTGTACCCTACACCGTTTCTATCGGACTGTTTACCTGTTTTGTCGATGAAACAATCCAACTTGGGGTTGAGGGAAGATCGGGACAGGTAAGCGATATGTGGATTGACTTTTTCGGTGTGTTGCTCGGTACGGCTGTAATGCTTGTTGCATTTTTGATTTACAGGAAGATACGAAAGATCAACTAACTATATGTATGCGAATAAGAAAGGAATCAGTATGGGAAATATGGAAAATTCAGTAAAGCCCCATGAAAATAAAATGGGAACTATGCCAATGACAAGGCTCATTCTGACAATGAGTCTGCCTGCAATTTTTTCAATGACAATTCAGGCAATGTATAATGTTGTTGACAGTATTTTTATCGGCAACTATGACGCAGACGGACTGACCGCAACTTCGCTTGCGTATCCTCTGCAAATGCTTTTGATTGCGTTTGCAGTCGGTACGGCAGTCGGTGTAAACTCGCTTGTTTCAAGAAAATTAGGTGAGAAAAATTTTGATCAGGCAAATGACGGTGCAACGCACGGTCTTGTAACCTGCGTTTTTAACTATGTAATCTTTTTATTGCTCGGACTTTTTGCGGTTCGCCCGTTTATGGCAATGTACACGCAGAATGTGGCTATTCTCAATTACGGAATCCAGTATCTGACGGTTGTACTTTGCTTCTCGTTCTTTTCAATTGTACAGATTATGGTTGAAAAAACGCTTCAGGCAACAGGCAATATGATATTCCCGATGTTATCCCAGCTTTTCGGTGCAATTGTAAATATTATTTTTGACCCGCTCCTGATTTTCGGTATAGGAATTTTCCCCGAACTCGGTGTTCTTGGTGCGGCAATTGCTACTGTATTCGGTCAATTCTGCGGTATGGTTTTCTGCCTTTGCATTCTTTTCTTTAAGAATAACGAAGTTAAAGTTTCGTTCAAACATTTCAAATTGAATGGTTCTACATTAAAATCTATCTATGTTGTAGGCTTTCCGTCAGTAATTATGCAGTCAATAGGTTCCGTTATGATTATCGGACTCAATGCAATTCTTGCTGTTTCGGAGGCTGCCGTTACTGTTCTCGGTATATATTATAAATTACAGAGCTTTGTATTCATGCCTTGTTTCGGACTCAATCAGGGCGTAATGCCGATTATCGGTTATAACTACGGTGCAAGAAAGAAAAAGAGAATGTATTCCGCTTTAAAGCGTGGCATCATCATTGGCGTAATTATTATGGCGGTCGGCACAATTCTTATGTGGACAATCCCCGAACAGCTTATTGCTATGTTTGGTGGCACACAGGATATTATGGATATCGGTGTCCCTGCATTCAGAATCATCAGCCTTTGCTTTATTCCTGCCGCTGCCGGCATTATCTTTACAACACTTTTTCAGGCAGTCGGAAAGGGACTGCGCAGTCTTATTATGTCATTCTGTCGTCAGCTTGTACTCATTCTTCCGATTGCCTGGGTGCTTTCTATGGTATTTGATTATACAGCTGTATGGTATGCATTCCCGATTGCGGAATTTTTCTCGTTAATGCTTGCAATTGCATTTTTTGTCAACCTTACAAAAGGCGATTTTAAAAGACTTGACCAAAAGATTGAATGACGCAGTTAAATTTGTTCACCTCATTGCATATATTGCATTGAGGTGATTTTTTTGACAGAAAATAATGATAACAGAAATACCATTACATATGACGATGACTGGAAATCTGTTTCGTATTCGGAATACCCGAAGGTATCGGAGGAGCTTGATTCAGATGAGGAAGATGTGAACTCTTTATCGGCTGAAAATAGTGATGAAAAGAAAAATTCTCCGAAACAGCTTGTGATAACGATTCAACTTGTGTGTTGTATTCTTATAGCTCTTGCGGCTTTTTTGCTTAATTTTTTCGGCGATGAGGTCTATGCCGCAACACGGGAATGGTACTATTCAAACCTTGAAAAATCCGTTGTTTTTGATACGGGCGATAATAAAATAGATTTATCAAATCTGTTTACTGCCACAAGCGATGAAGTTTCGTCTGCTGAACATTGATTTTACGGTTTCGTATTCACTCATTTGTCTTGGGGCAATATGTGTGATACTGAACATATTTTTAGGATTTCTATGTTGCATTATGGCTGTGATTATTCATGAATGCGGTCATCTTTTTGCAATGCTCATTTGTAAATCTCCGCCTGGTAAAATCAAAATTTCGCTGTTTGAAATCAAGATTATCAACTCTTCAAGGCAGTTAAACACAACCCGTCAGAACATTTTTATAATTTTTTTCGGACCTTTAGTCAATTTCATTTGTTTTATTCTGTTTTATCTGTTATACTTATGTAATAGTGAATTTTTATTGCCGATTGCCATGGCGAATCTCTGCACAGGGCTTTTTAATATGCTGCCGGTTATGTCGCTTGACGGCGGACAGCTTATGTATGTTATTCTGTGCGGAAAATTCTCGGAAAAATCAGCCGAAAGAATTATAAATATAACTGCTCTTATAATTCTTTTTCCGCTGACGGTACTCGGCTTTACGGTCTTGCTAAATTCAAAATATAATTTTTCGCTGTTGTTTGTGTGTATATATCTCATTGCGTCACTTTTGTTCAGAAACAACGGCTACTACTGACGGAGGATTTCTATGGTCAGCAAAGAAGTTGAAAAATTACTTCTGAAGGTTCAAAAACCCGGCAGATATGTCGGCGGTGAACTCAACGAAGTAATCAAGGATAAAAAGAAAGTAGATTGCAGATTTGCCTTCTGCTTTCCCGATACCTATGAAGTAGGTATGTCCCATCTCGGAATGAAAATTCTTTACAGCCTTATGAACGCTGTGCCGTACATTTGGTGCGAAAGAGTTTTTGCCCCATGGGTTGATATGGAAGAAGAGATGATAAAACACAATATTCCGCTTTATGCGCTTGAAAGCGGAGATCCCGTGTCCGATTTTGACTTTATCGGTTTCACTCTCCAGTATGAACTCAGCTTTACAAATATGCTCAATATGCTCAGGCTTTCGGGTGTGCCGATTAAAAGCTGTGACAGAAAAGAACTTAAAAACATAGTAGTTGCAGGCGGACCGTGTGCCTGCAACCCCGAGCCGATTGCAGATTTTGTCGATATTTTCTTCATCGGCGAGGGAGAAGAGGTTGACCTTGAGGTTATTGAACTTTTCAGAAGGTGCAGAGCCGAGGGTAAATCGAAACAGGAGTTTCTAGAACTCTCATCTAAAATTGAGGGTGTATATGTTCCTGCACTCTATGATGTAACATATAACGAGGACGGCACAATCAAGTCATTCACTCCAAAAGGAGATGCTCCCGCTAAAATCCACAAGCGTATTATGCTTGATATGGACAAGTCGTTCTATCCTGATAATTTTGTAGTTCCGCTCGTTGAGATAGTTCATGACAGAGCGGTTCAGGAAATTTTCCGTGGCTGTATAAGAGGCTGTCGTTTCTGTCAGGCAGGTATGATTTACCGTCCCGTCCGTGAAAAATCTCCCGAAACTATAAATAAACAATGCAGAGCATTATGTGATAACACGGGTTATGATGAAGTTTCGCTATCTTCGCTCAGTTCAAGTGACTACAGTCAGATTGTACCGTTGCTTGACAAGCTGAATGAGTGGAGCAAAGACGAAAAAGTCAGCATTTCACTTCCGTCACTGCGTGTTGACGGCTTTACAGATGACATTATGAATAAGATTAAAACCGTACGCAAGAGCGGACTTACCTTTGCTCCGGAGGCAGGCAGTCAGCGTATGCGTGATGTTATCAATAAAAATGTTCGTGAAGATGAACTTTTGCAGACTTGCACAACTGCTTTTGCAGGCGGCTGGACTACGGTAAAACTCTATTTTATGATTGGTCTGCCTACCGAAACAATGGACGATGTCGCCGCAATTGCCGGCCTTGGTCAGTCTGTAGTTGATGCATATTACAAATGTCCCGACAAGCCAAAGGGCAAGTCGGTGCGTGTAACCGTGTCTGCATCCTCTTTTGTACCAAAACCGTTCACCCCGTTTCAATGGGAACCGCAGGATACAATCCCTGTTCTTCATGAAAAGCAACAGCACATCAAGGACAGTATTACAACAAGAAAAATTCAGTTTAACTATCACGATGCCGATACAAGCTACCTTGAAGCAGTATTTGCAAGAGGTGACAGAAAACTCTGTAAGGTTATGGAACTTGCATGTGAAAGAGGTTTTCATTTTGACGGTTGGAATGATTGTTTCAGCCTTGAAAGGTGGCTTGAACTCTTTGATGAATGCGGTGTTGATCCGTCATTTTATGCAAACAGACGCAGAAGTTTTGATGAAATTCTTCCGTGGGATCATATCGACTACGGCGTAACTAAGGATTTCCTTATCAGAGAATGTAAAAAAGCGTACGCAGATACAACAACACCGCATTGCAGACTGAAATGCAACAACTGCGGTGCGGCTAAATACGGAAAGGGTGTGTGTTTTGAAAAGCGTAAGAATATGGTTTAAAAAAGATTTTGAATGTCGCTATATTTCGCACCTTGACCTCAATCGATGTATGCTCCGTGCATTGCACAAGAGCAAAATCCCTATCTGGCATACAGAAGGATTTAACCCGCATCCGTTTGCAACATTTCCGTTGCCGCTTTCGCTCGGTTTCAGAGGTGTGAATGAATGTATGGATGTCAAGCTTGAGGATGAAAGCTTTCCGTTTGAAGAAATCATCTCAAGGCTTAACGGCTGTCTGCCGAGAGGGCTTCGTGTGTTTGATGTAACGAAACCCGTTATGAAAGCCGGAAAGATTGCTTTTGCATCATTTACAATTAAGATTTCCTGTGACAGCGAAAATTCCCATACAATATGCGAACAGTTTAAAGAACTGCTTGCAAGCGAAAGTATTGAAATTGAAAAGAAATCAAAAAAAGGCATAAAAACCGTTGACATAAAACAGGGTATAAAGAGCTTTGCAGTAACCGATAAGTTCGACTTTGCAGAACTTGATGTTGTTTTGTCGGCAGGCAGTTCCGACAATGTAAACCCGAATCTGCTTATATCAGCTTTTGAAAACCGTTTTTTGGTTTCCTGTGATACCGACATCACAAGAAATGACCTCTACAACGCAGATATGGAATTATTTAGATAGGTGAATATATGTTTGAATTTACAATAAGAGAAAACGATTTTTTAAACGGATTTTTAAATTTATTGAGTGACTATGTAAATAAGTCGTATAAATTCACTATGTCGTACCTGACAAGCCCTCTTTTGTCAGATATGCGTGAGAGTGAAAGACTGGTTTTGCTTGTTGTCAATAAGTCAGTTTTTCAAAATATGTACAGCTTCATCAAGCTGAATGACAGCAATATGCAGTTTGCGTCTTTTTCGTGTCTTGAGTCAGCTGTTAATTCAATGAGGCTTTACAATATTCTTGCTATCAATCCCGATTATATGCATGAATACATCACAGGAGATAAGTTTTTGCTTGAAGTATGTGAAAACGAGCTTCTTGAAAAACAGAAGAAATATAAAAAAGGCGAAGAGGAGTTCTCATTGCGTGAGTTTTCATCGGGACTACACAGATTTAATTCCTTTGAACTGAAAAACGCCGCTGTTGCTTCACAGCTTGTTGACGGCAATATTTATCTCGGTCTTTCCTGCGGCAATGAACTCGGAGAGGATTTGCAGGATGAGGTCAGAAAGAGTATGATTGGTGCATACCTTTCGCTTTCTAAGCACAACAAAATGTTTTTTAACGGCGGTATAGACAATACACTTGAAGAGCTTGAGGACAAGCTCTATGAAAAATTTCTTGAATACATCAGAAAGTTTTCTTAATTTTATTAGTAACTTTCACATTACTTTACAATAATGTTCAATTTTCTGTCACATAAGGCAGTTATTATATGTTTGTAAGATAAAGAAATGACAAAAGCAAGTCACTTTATCATAAAGTAATCAGCTTACAAGAACTTTTCATAGATTTCCTCTCTAATATGTCGAAAGACACAAAGGTCGGCTTTTCAGCCGGCCTTTTTAATTACAGGTGATGTTATGAATTATTACTCTTTAAACAAATATTTAAACAATACCTTTGCCGAGAAAGTGTATAAAATTTCGCTTAACGGCAATATGACCTGTCCAAACCGTGACGGAACTCTCGGAACAAAAGGATGTATATTTTGCAGCAGGGGAGGTTCCGGAGAATTTGCCGCCGACGCACTTCTTTCAATTCATGAACAAATTCAGCAGGCAAAACAGCGTATCAGAAAAAAATCAGACTGCAAAAAGTATATTGCATACTTTCAGCCGTTCACAAATACCTATGCGCCTACCGAATATCTTGAAAAAATTTTTACAGAGGCAATTTCAGAGCCCGACATTGTTGCTCTTTCAATCGCAACCCGTCCCGATTGCCTGGGAAATAATGTGTTAGGTCTTCTTGAAAAGCTGAATAAGATAAAACCTGTCTGGGTAGAACTCGGATTGCAGACAATTCACGAAAAATCGGCAGATTATATAAGACGAATGTATCCGCTCTCTGTTTATGATTCAGCAACAGAAAATCTTCACAAAATCGGAGTAAATGTAATTACACACCTTATTTTGGGACTTCCGAATGAATCAAAAGAGATGATGCTTGATTCCGTTAAATATGTTGGCAATAAAACGGACGGAATCAAACTGCAATTGCTGCATATTTTAAAAAATACAGATTTGTGTGATGACTATGAAAACGGAAAATTTGATGTGCTTTCAATGGAGGATTATATTGATATTCTCTGTGATTGCATAGAGCTGTTGCCTGAAAATGTTGTAATTCACCGTTTAACAGGCGACGGCGACAAAAATCTGCTCGTTGCACCAATGTGGAGTGCCGACAAAAAGCGTGTTTTAAATTCAATTAACCGTGAATTTACAAAGCGTGATATAACACAGGGAAGAAAGGCAAAGTAAAAGACTCCCGAATCAATCATCGGCAGTCTTGTTTTCAATAGTTTTATCATTGTGATTTTTCTCTTTTTCAGCTTTTTTCTGAGCCGATTTTTTACCGATTGCATACGCAACAGCCAAAACAGCCAAGCATCCCGCAGTTATGCCCATGCCGGCAAGGAAGAATTTTATTTGCTTATCTTTAATTGGATTGTAATCAATATATTTGTCATCGGAGACATTAACGGTTGTAGGCTCGGTAGGGTGTTTACTTTTACCGCCCTTTCCGGTAGTACTCCGTGTACTGTTTTTATTATTATTTGATGAAATCGAAGCTCCGCTAACGGTACCCGAAGCGTTCTTATATATTCTGACGCATGATGCTGTGCAGCTTCCAACATCCATAAAGTTCACATCTGAATTAACACACTGTTCAACCGTGTAATCAATATATGTTGTTCCTGTTTTAAGCGTTTTAAAGGTGAAAGACAAAATTTCACTTCCGTCAGATATATTCTGACCGTCGGAATTGAGAAAAACAACTTTAACCTTGCCGCTTTTCTTATTGACCTGAATTTTTGAGCCGTTATTTACTGTTTTAACCTTTCTAAATTCAATATAATCGGGGTCATATGTAAATTCAAAAGTTGCGGCAGAAAGTCGATTGACGGATTTTGCGGAAAGTGCAACGCTGAACAGTCTGTTAGGTTTCATATCGGCGTTCTGCATTTCAAAACTTACGCTTTCAGTCGCAAATGCACTTGTTAAAGATATTTGCAATACAGCTATCAAAATTAAAGTAATAGAAAATAGTTTTTTCATAGTTTGCCACATAAAATTAAAATATTTCAAAATCTCACTTGATTTTTCTGATTCCATTTGATATAATAAACAGGTCGTTTGGAGAGATGTCCGAGTTGGCCGAAGGAGCATGATTGGAAATCATGTATACGGTGAACACCGTATCAGGGGTTCGAATCCCCTTCTCTCCGCCATATATAAAACTGAGCAAACAAGCCGATGTTTAGTGTTTATCGGCTGTTTGCCTGTTTTTTTAAAAACATTTTTTTGCGTTAAAATTAGATTTTTGATTTAAAATCCAACACGAAATCCAACACGAAATTATGCTATCTTTTGATTGCTCGTTTTTTCCGTAATTGTCTCGTTCTCGGTGTTGCAGCCTGCTTGAACAAGTAACATTGCGAATAATGACAACGCTGTTGCCTAAATCTTCAGCATAGGTTGTTGTGCTGTCAATCATATCACATTTACAATAAAAGCAAATCATAGTTTGCTGCCATTCAAAATTCAATATAAATAATATTCCCAACACGCTGGAAATCAGGCGTGTTTTTATTTTATCTCCGAAAAATCCGGAGCAGTATATTTTGCGTTGCCGATTAAATCTTCGGAGTATTCAAACAGTTTTTCTTTGATTCAAGCCACATTTTTTATCTTACAACTGAATAATAACACCTTCAAATTTATAAGTCAATAAAAAAATTGCCGAACACGGAATGAGCATGGGCAAGGATATACGAATCGCTCAATCAGGCATGTATGTTGAACCAAATGAAAAGAGAACCCATACTTGGCTAACGAGTAATGGGCTCCAATTGCCGTTGCCTAGTTTCAAGTATGGATTCTCTGAAATTATTAAATCACAGAATCAGGGTGAAGTCAGGTACAGCTTTGAAAAAACAGGATAACGAGAATGTCAACCTGAGCATTGACGAGGTTCTTAATTTCATTGAAAGGGAAGAAAAGCAAAAGAAAACGAAGAGAGGCACACCAACGACGGAATATTTCTCGAATATGAAGGAAATGCGGTAGGAACTGAATACGATTTACAGCATCCATAGAGACTTATTTAAAGAATATATCCTCATTCTGTTGCTTTTAACGCTGTTTTGTTGTATAATACATTATGTATCATTGTATAAAGGAGAAAATCTGTGTTTGGTTATTTGCAGATTCAAAAAAGTGAACTGCTTGTCCGTGAAGCTGAGGCTTATAAGGCCGTGTATTGCGGGCTTTGCAGGCAAATGGGTAAGTATTACTCCGGGCTTACAAGATTTACGCTAAGCTATGACTGTACATTTTATGCAATGTTCTTAATGTCGCTTAACCGCTCCTGCAAAGGCTTCAAAGACGGCAGATGCACCTGCAATCCGCTGAAAAAATGTAAATTTGCCACAGACGAAGGTGACGCATACGGCAAAGCTGCCGCATTTTCAATGATATCGGTTTATTACAAAATCATTGATGATATTCAGGACGGCGGATTTTTTAAAAAGCTTTTGTGCAGAATCATAAAGCCTTTCTTTTCTCATCAGAGGAAAAAGGCGGCAGATAAGTATCCCGATATGGACAAAGCGGTTTCTGATATGATGAATATGCAGTATGATGCGGAACATTCGGAAAACCCATCTGTTGATATGTCGGCTCATCCAACCGCCTTAATGCTTGCAACTCTGTTTTCGGCTGAGGCTCACGATGAAATTCAAAAAAGAGTCCTTTATGAATTTGGCTATCAGCTTGGCAGATGGATTTATCTTGTGGATGCAGCAGACGATTTAAAAAAAGATATTGAATCCAATGGGTTCAATCCGTTTGTAAATAAGAAAACAGGTGAGGTAAAATCGGCGGATTTTATTGCTGCGGTGCTTAATCAATCGCTTGCGAGGGCATATGATGCCTACAATCTTATGAATTTTACCGATTTTAAAGGAATTTTAGATAATATGATGCTTTTGGGATTTCCTGCATCACAAAACAGAGTAACAAGCAAACTTGATACGGAGGTCAATAATGAATAATCCTTATGAGGTTCTCGGTGTGTCTGAAACAGCTACCGATGAAGAAGTAAAAGCAGCGTACAGAAACCTTGCTAAAAAATATCATCCCGATAACTACACCGACAGCCCTCTTGCGGATGTTGCGGAGCAGAAAATGAAGGAAATTAATGAGGCATACGATATGATCAATCAGATGCGTCAGAAGGGTAAGGGTACAGGCTCAACAGGCAGTTCGTCATATAACGCAAATTCTTCAAGCTCACAGTTTTACAATGTAAGAATTTACATTCAGCGCGGACTTCTTGATCAGGCTGATCAGATTCTTGAAAACACGGCTCAGTCAATGAGAACAGCCGAATGGTACTATCTTAAAGGAATGATTGCGTACCGAAGAGGTTGGTCGGAGCAGGCATTTTCATACTTTACAACTGCCTGCAATATGGATCCGGATAATAAAGAATATCAAGCCGCTCTTAACAATATGCAAAACCAAAGAGCATATAACTACGGCGGTTACACACAGACAAACCCTAATGCAACAGGCTCGTCCTTCTGCGATGTGTGTGCAGGTATGATGTGTGCAAACTGTTTGTGTGACTGTTGCAGGATGGGATGTTAGTATGAAGAACAACGGCATCAAAAAGGGTACGATGCGTATTGCGGTTTGTGGAATTGTTGCGGCGCTTTCACTTGTTTTTATGATGATGACATCACTTATTCCGATAGGAACTTATGCCTTGCCCTGCCTTGCAGGAATCCTTATTTCTTGTATAGTTGTTGAATACGGTTACGGCTGGGCAATAGGTGTGTTTTGTGTAACTGCCGTGCTTTCAACGCTTCTTGCAGGCGATAAAGAGGCTGTCATCTATTTTGCTGCACTTTTTGGTTACTATCCTATTCTCAAGGGCGCTTTTGAGTTTAAAATCAAAAACAAGGTCATTCAATATATATTAAAATTTGCAGTTTTCAACGCTGCAGCTATCGGCTCGTTCTTTGCAGCAACATGGCTGTTATCAATTCCGAGCGATGAATTTACAATTTTCGGTTTCTATGTTCCGTGGATATTTTTGATTGCAGGAAATATTTTCTTTTTGCTCTATGATTACGCAATTTCTGTTTTTGTTACACAGTATGTGCGCAGATTAAGAGGAAAAATATTCGGAAATTTTCATAAGTAATTATAAATCAGAGAAGTTTTGAGAAGGTGGACTCAAATGAAAAAACAAAAACTGTTTGTACGCATAGTCTGCATAGTCCTTGTGGTTCTTATGGCAGTATCGGTAGGTGTTGTTGCAATAACTGCATTTTCGGCTAATGCGGCTCAATCAACCGAGGAGGTTTCCTCAAGCGTATCAGCAGGCGCATCAGGCTATATAAATGCGTCGGATGTAAATCTGAGAAGCGGTGCAGGCACAAACTATTCGGTTGTCACATGTATGGCAAAGAACACAAAATTCACTTTTGTTGACGGAAAGCTCTATAACTCAAAGTGGTACAAAATCAAGCTTGCCTCAAATTCAAAAACAGGTTATGTCACAAAGGAATATGCCACTGTAAGCTCTTCGACAACCGCTTCAAATGTATCGGGTTATGTTTCCGATGATTATGTTAATCTGAGAAGCGGAGCAGGCACAAATTATTCTGTTGTCAGTTGCCTGAGAAAAAACACAAAATTTACATTTATAAGCACATCGCTTTACAACTCGAGCTGGTATAAAATTAAAGTAACTTCAACCTCTAAGACAGGTTACATAAAGAAAGATTATGTAAAGAAGGTCAGTCAGACACAGCCGACTGAAAAAGCTACCGAGCCGACTGCTCAGCCTACAACATCTTCATCAAGCGTAAAAGGTCATGTAACAGGTGATTATGTAAATCTAAGAAGCGGTGCCGGAACAAGGTATTCGGTTGTTGAGTGTATGAGAGCAAACACTAAATTTACCTATGTAAGCACAAAGCTTTATAACAAAGATTGGTATAATATCAGGCTTACTTCAAATTCAAAAACAGGCTATGTAAAAAAAGACTATGTTAAGATGGACGGTCAGACACATCCTACAACGACACATCCTACAACGACTCAGCCTACAACTGCAAAACCGTCAACAGGTTCGTCTGTTAAACTTTCCGTATCAAGCAAATCAATTTTCACAGGCAACAGATTTGCAATTACTGCAACAGCGTCGGGAAAGGTTTCTTGGTCAAGCTCAAATAAAGGCGTTGCAACCGTTGACTCTCGTGGTATTGTAACAGCCAAGAAAGCAGGCTCTGCAAAAATCACAGCTAAGTGCGGTTCACATTCTGCGGTCTGCAAAATTACAGTCAAGTCAGGTTCAAAGGTTAATATTTCAAACAGCAATGTAAATCTTCCGTGGCAGAAGTCAATGCTTTTAAAATCAAGTACAGGCGGTGTAACATGGTCAAGCTCTAATACTAAAATTGCCAAAGTTAAGAACGGTGTTGTTGATACTGTGGGGAAGGGTTATGTAACAATCACAGCCTCAACATCATACGGTGCGGCAACCTGTCTTATCCATGTTATGCCGAGGGAAAGCGTGCGTTTCTGCTATGCGTCACCAAACTCCGCTCCGCTCAATTCAACCGTTAGCTTTAAGGCTATTACCGACACAGACAGGGTAGGCGTGTATTTTGTTGTTACAAACGGCTCTACATCATATAAAGTTACCGCAAAAAACAAGGTTAAAGACGGTAACTCCTATATCTGGACAGGTACACAAAAGCTTTCAAAATCAGGCAAATGGTCTGTAAAGGCATACTCAAAGTTTAAAACCGAATCAAAGTATTACACCACGGCAGGCGGCGGTAAGGGTGAGGTGTTTGTAACCTCAACAACCAATAAAACAACAACCGCTTGCGGCGAACGCAGAGCCAGTGACGAAGTAATTAAGCTTATTGCAAACTATGAGGGATTTTTGTCAAAGGTTACGGCAGACAGCATCACAACCGACCCTACACTCGGTTACGGCAAGGTTGTAGTCTCTGGAGAGCAGTTCTACAATAACGTTACAACAAATCAGGCTTATGCTTATCTTTGTCAAACCGTAAACAAGGGCGGATATACTACAACAACAAATTCTTTTCTTATAAATAACGGCGTAAAATTCAATCAACAGCAGTTTGACGCACTCGTTTGCTTTGCTTATAATGTTGGCAGCGGAGTGTTCTATAACGACTCGGAGCTTCTGGCTGTTCTTCTTAACACAGGTTCAAGCGGAACAATAAAAGCCGGTGCGTCGGGAAGTGTAAGCGCGTCCGATGTAAACCTCAGAAGCGGTGCCGGAACAAATTATTCTGTTGTTACCCGTATGAACAACGGAACAAAGCTTACCTTTGTTGACGGCAAGCTTCATAATAAAAACTGGTATAAGGTTAAGCTCTCAAATGGAAAAAAAGGATATATACACAAAGACTATGTTACTGTGTCCGGCGGTTCAAGGAATTTGAATAATGTGAACAAGCAGAAGCTCGTCAACGCACTTTTACAGTATCATCATGCGGCAGGCTCCTGTTATTGGGGACTTTTGTACAGAAGAGTTGACGAGGTGGAAACATTCCTCTACGGCGATTATGACCGTGACGGTCAGCACAATTATCACAAATTCCATTTCTCATGTTACTCAAACCCGAGTTTCGGTATCTGATATTAATTTTTGCAAAGAAGGTCTTAAAATGAAAAAAATAGGTTTCATAGGCGCAGGCAATATGGCAACAGCCATTATAAAAGGTCTTATGGCACAAAACGACGGCAAGGCTGATTTTATCAATGTTTTTGATGTAAGCGAAGAAAAGTGTGCCGCTATGAAAAATATGGGTGCAAATGTAATGACATCTGCCGATGAAATAGCAAAGAACAGTTCAATTGTTGTTCTTGCAGTCAAGCCGCAGAATTATCCCGAGGTTCTTGAGTCCCTCAAAAACAGCATTACAACAGCCAAAACCGTAGTATCAATTGCCGCAGGCATATCTATTGCATATGTAAGAAAAGGTCTTGAATGTAACTGCCCTGTTGTAAGGGTTATGCCTAATACGCCTCTCTTGCTCAAAAAGGGTGCAACAGCACTTTGTCCGTCTGACAATATAAGTGAAGATGACAAAAAGATTGTTTATAATATGTTTGCAGGCAGTGGCATTTGCGAATATATCGACGAAAGTCATATGAATGAAATCATTGCGGTAAACGGCAGCAGTCCGGCATATATTTATCTTTTTGCCAAGGCTATGGCTGACTACGCAGCGAATTGCGGAATCGACTATAACAAGGCTATGAATCTTGTCTGCGCAACACTTGAGGGCTCGGCAGCAATGCTTCGTGAGAGCGGCGAACCTGTTGAAACTCTTATTGACAGAGTTTGTTCAAAAGGCGGCACTACAATTGCCGCAATGGATAAGCTTAAAGAACACGGCTTTTATGAGGCTGTTCTTGATGGTATGGACGCTTGTACAAAGAGGGCAGAGGAGCTTGGTAAATAATCCCTGCCAATAACATAAAATGGATATGTTCCTCATATATTTTAACGGACAACCAACGAGAGGAATGTATTTTATGAAAAGCATTGTATTTTCTTTTAAAAAGCGTTATTTTTTTCGCAGACCAAAGGGAATTTCACCGTCAGATGTCCGATATTTTATAAGACGGTATGCAGTTGAGCTTATCTTTGTTTCGGCATTTCTTGCAGGGCTTGTTTTCGGTTCGATTTATGCTTCAAAAGCCGACTTTCAGATGCTTAATTCACTTGATTTTCTTTTTACAACCAATCTTGATGCAAGACTTGCACAGAATGCTGTCGGCACTTTTTGTGCTTGCTTTGCGTCTGATTTTATGTTTTTGAGTGTTGTGTTCCTTTTGGGACTTGCACCGTGGGGAATCCCATTTTTACCGTTTGTTTCGGCGTTTAAAGGCTTTGGAACCGGACTGACAGCGGCTTATCTTATGGTTACATATTCATTTAAGGGTGCGGGCTTTTATCTGCTCGTGGTGCTTCCCGGAACATTTTTGTTCAGCCTTGCACTCGTAAAGCTGTCTGCATCTGCTTTTGTGATTTCAAAGCAGATGTTCTTTAGCTTAATCGGTCATTCTCATCAAGTTAATTCTTTGAAAAATGAGGTGATTGATTATTGTTCCAAATCTGTTTCGGCACTTATAATGACTTTTTGTTCAGCTTTGCTTGACACGGCATTATGGTGCTTGTTTTCCGGAACATTTAATTTCTGATTTTGGAGGGCGTTATGGCATCAGAGAAGAACGCTGTAGCTTTGACAGGATTTTTCTCGTCATTGTTTCACAATTTACCAAAACTTTTGTTCACAAATCTGCTTTTTGCAGTTCCTTTTGCAGTTATATTCGGAATTTTCTATTTAATAAACATCTTAACCGGATTGAACTCAATGTTCATCTATTTTCTCACGGTGATTGCGCTTTTTCCGTTTTATGCCGGCGTTACTCAGGTTACTTCCCATATGGTAAGGGGAGAGGAAAATGTTGATATTTTGCCGAATTTTATTGGCGGAATAAAAGAAAACTGGCTCAGATTTCTTGTTCACGGAATCGTTATGTATGCCGCTGTGTTTATCAGCTATTATTCAATCGTCCTTTATCTCGGACTCGGTTCAAAAAACGGAATGTTTTATGTTCCTCTTGCTTTATGTATTCTGATTGCTGTTTTCTTTTTGTTTATGTTTTTTTATGTATCTCCTATGACGGTCACATTTGACATTTCAATAAAAGATATTTATAAAAACAGCGCACTTATGACATTCGGCGAGCTTAAACATAATCTGTTTGCAGTTTTCGGAATCCTTATTTTATTCCTCGTTTGTGCAACAGTGCTTATGTGCAGTTTTACTCCGGTACTGCTTATCATTTTAACAATTGTTCTTGCATTGTTCATTGTTCCGTCAATTTTATCTTTTATAATCAATTCAGCTGTTTATAAGAATATGTATTCAATGATTGTTGATAGGGATTCAAAAAGCAAAACAATTGATAAGAAAATGGAGAACAGACGCAAAGGTCAATTTTGTGATGACGAAGAAGAACCTGTTGCAGAAGATTATTCGGATCTTGAAATAGACGAATCTGCTGACGGTGATGAATTTATTTTCTATCACGGAAAAATGATGAAAAGAAGCTATCTGATAAAACTTAAAAAAGAAGCTGAAGAAAGGAAGAATTTAAAATGAGCGGAAGACACGCTGCTAATAGTTCAAAAAAACCGTTGATAATAGTTATTTGTGCTGTTGTACTTGTTGCATTGATAGCTGGTGCAGTCATCCTGTTTATGAATTTTTCAGGTAAGAATGATAATTCTGCAACAACAGTACCGACATCGGCTATTTCTACAACCGCTGTTAATACAGACTCAACACAGAATATTTCTGGTTCTGCGTCCGAACCCACACAGCCTGCAGCCGAATCAGGTGTGACTTCTCAAGAGCCGACAGAACAGGGATTTACTTCTGAATCTTCTGATAATGACAGTGAAATTGTTGTTCCTACTATAAGCGGTGAAGAGCAAAAGCCAAAGTTCAGCGCCACCCTCGTTCCGTATTATGCAAAAGATGAAAATTCATCCGAAGAGGTATCTTTGAGGGATCTTTTCGGTTCGGCATATTCAGGCGGCGGCTTCACTTTTAACGAGGACGGAACTTTCATTGACGGTATTACAAATACCTCGGCAAATTCGGGTGCGTATATTGTTGAGGGCGATAACATAATAATTACATATTCAAACGATAAGAATGTAATTGCCGCCGTAACCGAGTGGAACGGTAATGTTCCTAAAGAATTTACAGTAAACTTTGGTGGTATTACTGTATCGTTCAAGTAATTATCGGTGATAATATGAGCAGAAAATCTGTAAAAAAGCCTGATTACGCAAAGCTTGAAGCTAACAGGGCGGTCAAAAAGAAAAGCAGGAAAAAGAAAACAACGGCAATCGTTTCGTCTGTTATTGCCGCCTGCATATTTATCATTGCGGCAATCGTTGCCGTTAATGTGCTTTCACCGTCAGTAACCGCCGAGCTTACCTCATCTGCATGGATTCCCGAAGGTGCTAAGAATGCGAGTGGTGATGAGGTTGAAATGAGTGAGGTATACAGTACAAACTACAGCGCTTATCAGGGTTCTATGTCATTTTCCGATGACGGCACATTCACTTTGTGGCTTTCGCCTGGAAGTCCCGATGACGGGACTCACAGCGGAAAATATTCCGTGTCAGCTTCGGACAAAGTTAATTTGTTATTTGATAACGGAACAAATACTACAGCCGTACTCAAGCAAAGCAACGGTAAAATCACGGCTGTTGTGCTTAAATATAACGACTACGAAATCACATTTGTAAAACAGTAAATATCTTAAAAGCAAAAAAAGATATACGGTAAAATTTCTGCCGTATATCTTTTTGTTTTGCCTATATTCTGTCAAACAGACTTAGCTGTTCGGTTTTGCTTTCAAACTTATGCAAATATGAAAACACATTTTCAACTCCGAACATAATTCCGTGTTTTCTGCAAACTTCTGAAATCCTGTTCATCAAAATATTATTGTTACTGCTTGTAAGCTGATATGAGTTTCCGTATGTATAAATGTACCGTTCTTTCATATTCGGAAAGTGTCTGTCAAGCCGGCTGTAAAAATATTCTCTGTCACCGTCACGCAGAGTAAGCCCTATTCCAAAGCATATTATTCCACGAACCTTTGCGTCAATGCAATACTTTAAAAGTCCGTCGATATTTTCTTTCGTATCATTTATAAACGGCAAAAACGGAGAAAACCACACAACACTCGGAATACCGTTTTCGTGAAATACCTTGAGCGTTTCAAATCTTTCTTTAGTAACGGAAACATTCGGTTCAATTATTCTGCAAAGACTTTCGTCTGCCGTTGTAAGCGTCATCTGCAACACAGCCTTGCTTTTATCGTTTATGCTCTTAAGCAGGTCAATATCCCTCATAACAGATGCCGATTTTGTATGTACGGTTACACCGAATCCGTAGCGGTCGATTATTTCAAGACATTTTCGTGTCAGTTTCAGTTCTTTTTCAAGAGGAATGTACGGATCGCTCATCGCACCCGTTCCAATCATACATTTTCTGCGTTTCCTTTTTAAAGCGTTTTCGAGCAATTCGGGTGCGTTTTCTTTCACCTCAATATCTTCAAATCGGTGATTCATCTGATAGCATTTACTGCGTGCATCACAGTAAATGCATCCGTGCTGACATCCTCTGTAAATGTTCATGCAATTTGCGGCAGACAAAATTCCTTTTGCTTTGACCTTATGCATATAATCCTCCGCTTATTGTTTGGCATCGACAAACCACCTGTTTTCCTCCAAAAACAGATATCGTTCTTTGCCGAGGATATGGCAGGTGTAGCGTATTCCGGCACCGCCTGCTTTGAGAGATGCCGCATACCGCACATCGGAAATCCTGTCAATGCGGTATCTTCTTCCGTCATCCCACACAATATATTCGGGAATAAGATCTCCGTCACAATCAAATGTGGCAGTAACTTTAACATACTTTTTCATAGCTTGTTACCTCTTTTCAAATTTGAGCAACGCTCACGATTTGATTACAAATATCCGACAGGATGAATTGTGTGATCCTCTTTTGGATTAAAATCCGAAAGTTCCTTGTCATTAAGCAGAACCGCAGGGCGCACAGCATAATTGCCGAATCGCTTTTTCAACATATCAAGTGTTTTGTCAAGCCGCTCATTCTGAATGAGTCGCTTTTCATCAACTAAAAAACTTATTTGATGAGGCTGATCATCGTGAATAAAATCTGTGACGCTTACGCCGATACTTCTCAGCGGCTTTTCCATTTTATAGCTTTTTATAAAAAGTTCCGTTGCGGCTTTTGTAATTTTCTTTGTAAGATTCGTGTGTGCCTCCATTGTATGCTGTCTTTTTAATGTCGTCAGTTCATTGTCACGAATATAAATACAAACCGTTTTTGCCATAAATCCCTGTTCACGCATCCTCCTGCAAACGCTGTCACACAAAACGAATATAACCTGTTTTACATCGTTAAAGGTTACCATATCTTTCGGCGTTGTGGTTGAGTTACCGATTGACTTTACCTCGCTGTTTTCGTTCATATGGGCAACAGGGGAAGAGTCATATCCGTTTGCAAAGCCGTAAATTAGGTCGCCCCATTTTCCAAGATATGACCGCAACAGCGTAACATCGGCAGTTGCAATATCTCCAATCGTATAAATGCCGATAGATTCAAGCTTTCTGCCCGTTGCTCTGCCAACATACAAAAGGTCTTTTGCAGGACAGTTCCACACAATATCTCTGTAATTTTCCCGTGTGATTTCCGTTATAGCGTCAGGCTTTTTATAGTCACTTCCGAATTTGGCAAAAATTTTATTAAAGCTGACTCCGATGCTTACGGTTATTCCGAGTTCCTGCTTTATACGGCGATTAATTTCGAGTGCAATCTCTTTGCCGCTCATATTCTTATTGTCGGTAACATCAAGCCACGCTTCATCAAGTCCGAACGGCTCGATTTTGTCGGTGTATTCGCTGTAAATTCTCCTTGCCATTTTTGAAAATCGCTTGTATAAATCAAAGTGGGGAGGAACGGTTATGAGGTCGGGACATTTCTGCTTTGCCTGCCAGATTGCCTCGCCTGTTTTTATATTATATTTCTTCGCAATTTCATTTTTAGCAAGAATAATTCCGTGCCGATTTTCCGCATCACCGCTCACG
>ERZ1032091.68-NODE-68-length-42707-cov-11.055941_pt1 | contig 42707 bp, 34 predicted proteins | sample MGYA00518165_ERZ1032091 | MGnify/ENA primary metagenome ERZ1032091 (study PRJEB33719, sample SAMN04261302) | wastewater metagenome | biome: rural village; feature: human; material: feces | host: Homo sapiens | place: El Salvador | collected 2013-01-07 ...
CCAAAAATATAATAAATCTCCTTCCTTTTTGATGTAAAATTAAGCTACTCACCAAAAAACTTACTAAACAAAAAGAAGGAGAATTCCTTATGGTCAATTTTACATCAAATACTCACCAAATAGATCGGAAAATTTGAAATTTTTCAAATAACTTTTCTAAAAACTTTCCAAATCGGAAAAAAGTTTATAGCTGACATGAATTATGGTATTCTTGCTTCCAACAGCTGTGTGCTTACGAGCATTGTTGACCAATTACATGAGCATTCGAAAAAGATCAACATTGTTGACCGCCTTTCCAGACACTTGTCAAAAAATATGCCCAAAAACGCTTTGGATACTTACTTAACTCACATAAAGAAATGGTGCCTGGTTCACCCTGTCATTCATATCGCTGACAGTGACATTGCAAAACCGGATGGTTATATATTTGAGTCTTTTGGCTGGGTATGCGATGGTTCTGAGAGTACCTCTACAAAAAATGTTTATAAGAAAGGTTATCATGTCACAGAAGCCACCGTACTTACAAATAGTAATCATCCAGTCAGCCTTTTTTCAGAAATCTATTCTCCAAACAAAAAAAATTTCACGTCCATCAATGACATTACTTTTTCGGCTATGGAGCGTGCAGCTGCATTATTCAAAAAAGAAAAAAGGATGTTCACAATTTATTTACTCATACATTTTTCGTGTTCGGTTAGACTGTTTTGCTATTTGCAATAACAACATTGTATTCTGTATTATATATACAAACATTAAACTAAATATAAATTCATTAGCATTGCTTAATGTAAATATTAACATTATAATTATATGTAATGCAAATATTAATTTTATTCTTCTTCTATAAATTTGCTTTTCTCGACAATCAATTCTTTTCATTTCTGTTTCTACTGGTGCCATAAAAAAAATGCATATTATATTCAGCAAAAAAATTAACACCATCACTCTAATTGATAAATAGTTCAAGAGTTTCTCTAAACTATACACTTGCAATAACAATATCGCATTTGATATTATCGTGCATTTCCAAATTTTATTCGCATGCCACCCACCACAAAAGCCCCTTAACGGAATATACATACCAAGAAAAAATATCACTGCTTTTGTTTTCGAAAAAACTATTCCTATTGTCAAAGCAATAACTAAATTCAAAATAACTTCACACAGCAAAATATATCCATACCTATATATATTCTCATCCTCATCTGTTAATATATAATATTGTGATTGCTTATTAACTAATACATCAACTATCGTTTGAATCATATCAATTTATTTAGACCTTTCATTTTTGAATAAGATAACACATTTTAACAATAAATTAATCAAATGTGCCAAATTTAACAATTTATGTCCCTTTTTCACACCATATCAGTGTATAAGCTTCACTAAAAATTCCAATATTAAACTTTGAAAGATCTGACAAATTGAATTTCCTACTATAAATGAGCAAGTTCGTGATTTTGCTAAAAATAGTCCCTGCCATCATAAAAACTTTTAGAATGGAAAGACGCATCACGGCTACACGAAATACATGACGGTTCCTGACCATTTAAGGCTCTCCATTAATCGTAACAGTCAATATTTCAAACGCACCTATCCCTTAATGACAGAATGTGAACGCTACAATTCCCGTTTAAAAAATACCAGGCAGGAATGTATGCGGGTGCGAAATCAATCATCCGTTACGAATCTCAATATCCTTGCTCATATCAGTCTATTAGCTGTCGTCGTTACTGCAATCACTACGCTGGCAAACCAGTTATACAGGAAATTAAAATCCATAAAGCGGATTGCCTGATATCGTTATTTCCATATCGGCATTCAGGCGTAGGTTTTCGACTTACGTCGCTTTGCTATACCACAAAATAACCTTTCCATAAGTTTTACGGACAGGCTGCAAATTTCTATTAAGACGTTTTACTCATCTCTATATCTGATTCTGATTTTTCAAAATATCTTGCAGTTATTATTTAGGAGCATTTTTCAAATCCGCTTTTATAATGATCCGTATATTTGTTTTTACACTACAATTAGACAATATGATTTCATTTCCCTTATTATCCTCAACATATCCTCTTTCTATCTGATAAATCTCACTATCTGCCGGCACCTGTTCACAGGCTGTAATCTGATAGTTCAAAGTTCTTCCATCCGGCAAATAAACTTCCATATCCGTGTGCTCCTAAAAAAATTAATATCCTGATAATTTCTCAATACGTGAAACATACTGACGTCTTTCATGTTATATCCATAGATAATATTCTTACTATCTAAAAAGTCCCGTTCGTTCCGGTAATCCAAAAAAATACTGCCAGCAATATTGTAAGTTTTCGCACCGTATGGTTTAAATAATAGAAATTATCTTCCCCTCTTACCACTGGATATTCCAGTACACCTGAAATTTTGATCCATGCTACAACATTTGGATTGGTTTCCTGTAAAGATGCAAAATCGACCGTTACGTTTTCTTTCGACTTTTCTTTTTCCTTATCATCTTCTATTGCCTCCGGCTTCATATCTTTTGGTTCTTTTGTATTCTTTTTCCACCTGTTAATCTCCAACATAAAAAGCGGCAACAATGGACATAATACTTTGTAGCGTCTTCAAAGTTTTCAGCAACACCCCCTCTTTTATTATTCTATGAACATTATACTCTTGGTATCACTTTCATTTCATTCGTGTTTTCTTTTGGCCATGTTATTTCTTGTTCCTTTGGAAGAAATTGCTTCATTATCTTTTCTATTTTAGACTCTTCTGCATAAAAACAAATAGTTTTATTCTTCTCAGCAGAAACCTCCTTCAATTCTGGAAAAATCTTAAAAATTTCTGCATCAGAAGAAATATCCGCCAAGTGCATTTGCATTGCGTAAATATTGAAATCGTGATAATATATAACTATTCCATTCTTGTCCAGTCTTCTTTGTAGAGCAACTCGACAGCAGAAAAGCAAACACAAGAGTCAATGCTGTAAATTTTATTCTATTTTTTAACATTTTTTCTTATCTTTTCTCTGCAACTCAATCTGATGTTTCATCAGTTCTAAAGTCTGTTCCACTAATTTTTCAGAAGGTTTATTCTTATCCATTCTTTCTTTATATTTTTCTACCCAGTTCTCTGTATTCTCCATCACTATCACCTTCCCATCTAATTAACATCATAGTACACATATCCGTTTTCATCTTTTGCATTTTTCAAAACTCTTGCCATTTCAAATAAAAGTCCAAACGTATATGTGAATGATTCTGAATTATTTTTTAAATTTTTAATATTTACTTTTTTATTTGTTTCTATGTTCACATATTTTTTTCCATCAAATCTATATTTTTCAAGAACTTCTGAAATATCAATAACTGTATTTACAATTATTTCTCCTTCGTTATAGACAATGGCCGCATTCACAGAATGATTTCCATTATCAACGACTACCAGCCCTAATGGTTCTATTAAGAATGCATGAATATTATATGCAAATGATATCCCATTAAAAGGATTCTTATTTATCTCTCCCAATCCCATCAATCCATCAATCATACGAGAATGGTTCCAAACACATGATATAATGGGAGTATTTTGAACCTTTAAATGTATGTTACATTTTTGCCAAAAATCAAACGACAAGTCTAGTAAAAAACTATTCAAAATAGCCCGCATATAACCTATTCCCGGGTAATTCCGATCATTATACATACATTTCGTAAACAATTCACTCTGTATAGAATTTGCCATAAATTTAATTACTGAACGCACAGATTCCTTTTTGCCTTCATCTACCAATTTTTTAAAATCTTCGATGAATATCTGTGTATTCTCCTCAATTGTAACCCCTTGTTGTTTTTTCTTCTGTTTTTTAAAAAGCATATTATCTCCTGTGACATTGTTCATTACTTTTTTAATATTATATCGGAAAATTTTACTGTTTACACATATCATTTATAAGTTGTATTTTTTCGGTAGGAATATTGTATATCCTAGAAAATTCATTAATGGTCCAATTATTATAGACTAGAAAACTTCTAGTTACATATACATCTGAATTTGATTCCTTAATTAAGTGATAAATACTCAATTTATCATGACAATTAAAACTATAAGAAGGCGTGTTCTTCAAATTTCCATTTATTATTTTCGTATCATATTGTTCTTTTATATTCTTCATTTCGTTCGTATAAACTGTTATATTGCTTATATATTCTTTTCTTCCTTTTTTCTTTGTACAAAAATATGGTTCAGTTAAACCAATATCATAAATCCCTCTTGGTGTTGTAGAAAGTGTAAAAATCAGCGTATTAATATCTTTATATAGTATGGTTTTTTTTCTAATACCATAAATCAACTTTTGTTCTAATAGTCTATATCTCCGCTGACTAAGAAAGCAATAAAAAACAACAAGACATATAATTAGAGTACCTATAAAAAATATTATTTTTTTAGGATATATTTTAAAATCAAATGAAAAAATAAGTTCACTTAAACAAAAAGAAAATAATGTACATATAATTATTCCTGATATAAAATCAAACAAATTGAAAAATTTGCTACCTCCCATGATATAATCATAACTTTTATTCATTATAGCATCCTCCCATCGTTATATCTAAAAGGAAATTGTCTACTATTCCAAAAAAATTATTTAACTGATTGCCAAAACTTTTCGTATAGTTTACCATTAACTCTTCAAGAATATTTTCATTTAATGTGCCAGCTTGTATCAACCCTCCAGGAAGGCTACACAACATTCCTAGTAATGCTGATTTTATACTATCTTCTCCAATCTGGCCCAAATTTTTATGATTATATCCATCTATCCTATCTAAACCCTCTGTAACAAAAGTACCCAATCCATTAGCTATACCACCAACAATAGTTCCAACAGGCCTAATACCCAAGCCACCCTGAATGCCACCGCTTATAGCCCCTCCTATAAATCCATTTGCAAAATTTCCACCATTTTTAATATTAATAAAGCCATTTACTGTTCCTCCTATTGCTGCTCCAGAAGCAACTCCCATTAAAACTGTTCCGGCCACACCAGCTGTGTAAATTGATGCTACTGCAATTCCAGCAATTACTAAACTTATTCCAACGACCTTAGCAATATCCTCTTTGTGGTCTACTATCCATTGTCCAGCTTTCTTTCCTGTATTCCAAACTTTCTTTCCAAATTTTTTTACATTATTGAGACTCTTAGTAATACCCTTTCCGATATCACTTAAACTAGGCCATTCACCATCTAAATCTACCAAGACCATCGGTGAATTAAAGCAGTAACTATAACGGTTCATACTGAACGGCAGATTCATAAAACCAGCAATCACATCCTGCCCTGCAAACCTGCCGTTCTCTGCCAGATATTCCCTTTCCTGGGCATAATACGTTCCCGCTGTCTCATCTCTTTGATAGCCCGTATATCCAAACGGCTGTATCTTCCCCTGGTTCTGATATAAATCTTCCCCAAAGGCTCCATATCCATAGCTTTCCCTGAGGTTTCTGGCACTGTCCTCAATCCGAAGCGGGCTTCCCAGTTCGTCCTGAAGGTAATACTTCCTTTCCCCATTCTCTTCATACGCTGCCACATTCCCGTCCCAGAAGTATCTCTGGCTCCGGTTTTCCTCTGTCCGCTCCAGAAGGTTATAATACTGTCTGGTCAGATCCAGGGTATAGGTGATCTGCCGGCTGTTTCCGATTTCCATGCCGATCCTGCTTTGTGGGTCCAATTTCTCCAGCTTCTCTTTTGGAAGGACACCTTCCTGCTTTCCTATCCGGTGTCCCAGTCCGTTGTACTGGTATCTTGCCTGTTTTCCTGCCGCATCCACCGCTTCTTCCAGACGGTTGATCGCACCATAGACATACTGTTTTTTCCATGCCCCATTTTCTTGGATGCCGGTTAGGTTTCCTCTCTTATCGTAGCTATATGCTTTTAAGAGCTCTCCATGTTTTTCGCTTACCATCTGGTTGATGACATTGTACTGGTAGGAAGTCCTTTCCCCACTTTCCTCTTTCCATGTCCGGTTTCCAAAGGCATCATAACCATACCGGGTCTGCATCTGCCCGTCCTTTTGGATTTCCGAAAGCCTGCCCAGTGCATCATAGCCATAAGCATAACTGCCGCTCTCCTGCTCAAGACCTCTTCTCTCTTTTGTAATGCCGGTCTTGTTTCCCAAAAGGTCATACAGATAGGTATAACGGTCAAGGATGCCTTCTTTATCGCTATGTGCCAGTTCTGTCAGCTGGTCTTTTCTGTCGTAAGCATAGGTGGTCTTTGTTCCATTCGGGAACTGTTTTTCACACAGCCTGCCCAGAGGGTCATACGCATAGGTGATGATGCTGTCCCCTTCTTTTAGTTCCGAAAGCCGGAACTGCTCATCATAACCATAGAATACCGTCTTGCCATCCGGATAGGTCATGCTTTTTCTTTCTCCTGCTTTTCCATAGGTATAGGATACTTCCCTTCCATCCGGGTACTGCACCTTTTGTGCCCTTCCCAGTGCATCGGGAGTGATCTTTGTACTTCCTAACCAGTCCTGCACCTCCAGAAGCTGCCGGAGCGGGTTATAGGACAGTTTTACTTCTCTTCCGTCCGCATACTGGATACCGGATAAGTCTCCCTGTTTTGTATAAGCATACTTTGTCAGGTAGCCTTCCTTATCCAGCTTGCTAAGGAGCTGTCCTTTCTTATCATAAGTATAAACTTCCTTCTGCCCCAGGGCATCCATGGTTTCTGTGACCTGTCCCCGCAGATCCCTTGTATAACGGGTGACCTGGCACAGCCGGTTTCTTCCATTCTGTTTCTCTGCTTCCAGAAGGTCTGCATCCATACCGGATCCTTCTGTATCTTCCTTCAGGCTTCCCTCTGCACCATACTGGCGTATTTCGATGAGTCGGTCACAGGCATCATACTGGTATTCGGTTTCATTTCCAAGGGCATCCGTCACTTTTGCAAGCTGCCCGCTTAAGGTATAGGCATACCGGGTGCTATTCCCTTCCCCGTCTGTCATGGAAGTCACATTTCCAAGGGCATCATAAGTATAGGATTTCTTCTCCCCTTCACTTCCTGTGATCTCCGTGATCCGGTCCATGCTGTCATACCCATAGGTCAGCACAAACCCGGTGGCAAGGGTATGGGTTTCCAGGTTTCCGTTGGCATCATAGGTAAAGGCTTCTTCTGTACCATCTGAGTATTGGATTTTTTCTAATAGTCCGCCTTTTTGATACTGGTAACAAGTAGTATGCCCTGCCTCATCGGTGATGCTTTCCACATCGCCTAACGGGGTATAAGTATAATGTCTGCTCTCCCCAAGGGCGTTGGTTTCTTTCACCAGGTTCCCGTTTCCATCGTATTCCATGGATACGGTATTCCCCAGGGCATCTTCTGCCTCTATGAGATTTCCTTCCCCATCATACCGGTAGGCATAATGGAGTCCTTCTTCCCCGTTTACTTCCACCACTCTTCCAAGGGCATCATAAACAAACGTGGTCTTCGCCCCGTTTTCATCTTCTTCCCCGGTCCGGTTCCCGTTTGCATCGTAGGTATAGCGTACCACTGCCCCGTCTGCATATTTGATCCGGGATAACAGGTTTTCTTCATTATAAAGATAGGTAGTCCTTGCACCGTCCGGTGCTGTCACCCTTGCAAGGTTCCACATGCTGTCATAAGTCAGGAGGGTTTCCCTTCCTTCTTTATCAATGATCTTGCTTGGGCGGTTTAAGACATTGTATTCCCTTGGATGCTCGCCCCGTCAAAGTCTGTCACCTTTGTTACTTTTCCGCTTGCATTGTATTCATAGCTTAGGCAGTTCCCTTCCGCATTTTCCACGCAGGTCACATTTCCCATCACATCATACGCATATTTTGTGACATTTCCTTTTCCATCGGTACTTTCCACCATCCGGTTCAGGTCATCATAAATATACCGGGTCACATTTCCCTTTGCATCTTCGATCGCTGTGATGTTTCCCCTTGCATCATAGGAAAGTGTGATCTTACTTTTGTCTGCCTGCAGGATGGTCTGCGGCCACCCTGCTTCCGTATAGGTGATCTCCACTTCATTTCTAAGGGCATCCCTGGTTTTTACAAGCCTTCCCTGTGCATCGTATTCCCCGTACAGTTTATCTTTTCCATTTATCTTGATCCCGGTTGGCTGGTTCTTTTCCCCATACAGGATCTCTGTCTTGTTCCCAAGGGCATCGATCACACGAACCAGATTTCCAGCCGGGTCATAGGCATACTGGGTCTTATTTCCAAGCCGGTCCACATATAAGGTCTTTTGGTTGTTTTGGTTATAAGCGAAGCGTTCCTCCCCGTTGCTGTGGATATGCTTCACATCCCGGTACTTGTCATCATGGACATAGGTAACCCGGCTGCCGTTCCGTTCCGTAAGCTCTACGCTCTTCTTCTCTTCCTCATACACATAAGACATCTGTGTCCCGTCCGGGAACTTCTGTAAGGTGGTGCGGTGTTCCTCATCAAAGCAGTTTTCTACCGTCACGATCCCCCTTTGGTTCTCCACATGCTCCAGTTTCCCCTGCGGGGTATAGCCGTAGCGGAAGGTGTTCCCATCTGGAAGCGTTACCTCTTTCAACAGTCCGCCCTGGTACTTGTAGGACAGGCATCTTCCCGTATGGTCTTGTACACGCTCCAGCTTTCCTTCTGCATCATAAGAAAAGGAAAAGAATTCCCCCGTATCCTTTTGTACTTTTACCAAACGGAAAGGTGCTTCCGTTTCATAAGTAAATGTTACCCGGCCGCCCAAAAGGGTCTCCGTTTCCAGACACATACCTTCCCTGTCAAAGCGGTAGACTTTTTGTTCCCTGGTACGGTACGTATATCCGTCCTCTGCTTTTTCTAAAACACCTTCACTGGCAAACAAAGAAAGATAGCGGTCCTTCTCCCAGAAAAAACGTTCCTCTTTCCCGTCTTCCCTGAGAAGCACCGCTTCCCCGTCTGTAAACTCCAGATGTACTTCATAATTATGGTTCCAGTCCCTTCCAAGCACACCCTCCCGGCCGTTGATGGCATTGTAAAAGCGGCGGAACACAAACGGCTCCCTTCCGCCAACCTCCAGATCAGTCCGGTCATAGATAAAGTTTCCGGTGCTTAGGTTTACCGGGTCTTTGGAAAAGGCATGGCAGATGGTTTCCGCTCCTTTGATGTTCGCCATCAGCTTCTCCACTGCCTTCTCTGTATTTTCCGTTACCTTGTTCCATCTTGCCTGTACTTCCTCAAAGGCTTTTTTAAAGGCGGAATAATCGGTGGTAAGCGGAGTATGGATCAGGAACTGCTCCATTTCCTCCAAAAGTGTCTGCAGGTTTTTCGTGACCCCCATAAGCTCCCTGGTCTGGGCAGCATAGTCCGTATCGGCTGCCGGGATCAGTTCACAGGCTCTTACCCTGCAGTTTTCCAGTTTTGTCAGTGCCTCTTCGATCTTCTCTGTTTTTAAGGCGCTGCGAAGCTGGGAAACACTGGAAACCGCACCATAATGACGTACTTCGCCCGGCACTTCTGCAAGTGCTTCGTCTGCCTGGTCTGCATAGGTTTTCATGTTTACGATATGGGTTTTGCACCCGTTCAGCAATGTCTTTAGCTCCTTGCATAACGTTGTGATCTCACTGACCTGAAATACTCGTTTCATTCTATTCCCACCTTTCTTTCATAACGGATAGCTTCTCATTTGTTGATGGTTTCTCCATGTATCTACTTTTAAAAACTTGTTTTCTTTTCGTGATTTTTTCTTCATTTTACATGATTCTGCCCTGATTTTCAACATTTCTGAAAGATTTTTTGTGCATCATGACTTAGCACTTTTCAATTTGAACGCATACAAATTTTCTAGATAACATTTTCTCTAATAACATAAAAACTCCCTTGCATTCTGCTATACTAAAGAATTTTTCTTCTTCTATATAACAGAACCTACAAGAGAGTTTTTAACTACTTTTTTAACTTTTTAAATTTTCCAAAAATTTAATTGCTTCTTGCACCGTTGTAAATGTACGTGATGATTGATATAACCATCTATTTCTTACATCAGACTCTTCTAACGTAGGTAAACCTTCTATTTGCCCTAATACCCAATCTCCATTTATAGAAGCTTGTTTAAAATGATCCGCTATTTTCCTTGTTGTGTTAGAATCTCCTTTTACATAACCAGGACATTCATTCTGTAACAATCTTAGAACATTCTCTTTTTCCGCAACCGTTTGGATAGATGGAACCACTTTTTTATAGTGTAATAAAAACCAAAATTCAACGCAGCCTGTTGTCATTAACAATCTTACACGTATGTTCGGTTTCTTACGTAACTTTTTTAATGTAGAAGCAATTTTCTGAATCCTATCCCAGCTTCCCGTCTGTCCGTCATCGACATCAAAGAAAAACCATATTTCATCTGTCACTTCTGCATTATTCCGATACTTCGCATCTTTTTTAAATTTTTTATCGGCTACTTCAAACAGACCCTTTACTGGTTTTTGAATCACTGCAACGTCTTCAAATTTTTCTTTCAAATATTTTGTATATTCAATTTCACTTTCGCCTTCACAAAAGACGTAAATAAGAGGTTTTATCTTTCTTGCCATTATTCAACCTCCAGGGTATCTACATCTGGAACCGCACCATATTTTCCTACAAGATATGCTTTTCTGATATTATCATTTGTTCTTACTGGAAGGTCCGTTAAATTGAACAATTCCGAAACACCGTTTCTTTTGTTCTTATCAACAAAATATACCTGATCTTTTCTTAAGATCTCCATATTCAATAATTCCGTATCATGTGTTGTAAAAATAATCTGTGCATGGCCCGGATTGGTTTTTGGACTTTGAAATTTAGAAATGATAAATTCGACTAATAATGGATGCAATTCCCGATCAATCTCATCTACCATCAATAGCCCACCTTTTTGTAACACACGTTCAATTCCTGGGGCAAGAGACATGAGCCTTCTTGTTCCATCAGATTCATCCGAAAGTTCCAATGTAAATAGTTCTTCTACTCCTGCCTGATTTAATCCACGATGCATGGAGGAGGTTTTTACTTCTCCTATTTGTAAGTTCATCTCAGCAGCCTCTGAAGAATCCTTTAATGCTAGGGTAAATTGTTTTAATGCAGCAACAATTCCCTCTGGAAGATTATTAGGTAGAGAATCATTTGCAGATAATTCTTCATTTCTAATTTCAAAAGACATATCCTCTATACCAACATCTGCCTGCTTTGCGTAAGACACAATTGCTTTTAGCATATTCACATCTTCTGCATGTTCCAATAATTGACTTGGTATATCTGTATAATCTTTTGAAAAATAAATACTTTCCCTAAACCATCTCATAGCATCAATACATGGCTGGTAATTCATCACACATGCAATTGAAAAAAATAATTGATTTGATGCAACTGCTTCTGCAATCATTTCCTTTTTCCTTTTTTCGCCATTTGAAGGGAATGAAAACTCTTGATGATTTCTTGAAAATATTTCTGCTTTTTGTCCTTTTGGCGCTGAATACAAATATTCTTTTACGATTTCTTTTTTTGTAGCTGAAAATCCATAAATGTATTTGACACCATCTTGAATGTATTCATATTCAAATCCTGTGGGACATTGTTCCGAATAATCATTTAATGCAAAGGCCCGCACTGGAATTTCTGCTTTTTCATGCTGCGTTTTTTGCGCATTTCTTATAAATTGCACGCCCAACCAGAAAGCACGGATTACATTACTTTTCCCACCGCCATTTTTCCCCAAAATAGCTGTTGCCGGAAGAACTCCCTTCTTTTTATAAGGTAAAAGACAACTTTTATATTCCGCATTTCCTTTTGCTTCCATAGAAATGATGCTTTTGTCTCTAAATGAACGATAATTTTCAAATTCAAATTTAATCAGCATGTTATATCCCTCCTTGTATGATATAGTATATCCATAATTTGATAGAAATACAAGAAAAATAATTGCTATTTTAAATTATTTTTCTTGTATTTCTTTGTTTTATATCATACCATTTTTTTATATATACAAAACAGGATACTGCAACTTCATTTCTGTATGCAATATCCTGTTTCTTTCGCATCCTTATTTTATTTCTTTGTGCAGGATTAATTTCACTTTGCGATTAATCCCTGCATTATGATAATAACCAAATTCCACTTTCCGATTTTCTTCCCGGACTCCGGTATAGCTGAACAGTAACTGATCTTTGATATTTCCAAGAATCAGGACTTCTCTGCTTGCCAGGAGCATTTCTATGAACTTGCTTCTTGTCATTTTCTTTACCTTAAATTCTGAAGTTACAAGGACATAAATACCATAACGGACAGCTTCTTCCAAAATATCAATCATACTGTTATCTTCCGCCACATTATCATACAATTCCTGAAGCATATCTACCATGACATAAATTGGTGGAAGTGTTTTAGCAAAACTTTCGATGCTTAAAGAAACATCATCCAATTTGGCTTCTTCATAATCTTCTTTCCTTGCAAAAATATCTTCCTTAATTTGCTTTAAGGCATCTGCAACCGTACTCTTATCACTTGCATAAACTACATTCTCTCTTGACTGGTAAGCAGCAAGTTCATGACTCTTATTATCAAAGAGATATACCTTTTCACCCGAAACCATAGAAAGCATATTTTTGATTACATTTGTTTTGCCTGTTTTTGCATTTCCGATTACAAAGGCTGGTGTCTGTTCCATGGAAAGATAGTACATCTGTAAAGTATCCGTATCCAATCCAATTGGTACTTTCCGGTTTGTCTTTTCATATCCTGGGTAGGATGGAAGCATTGACACCGTAAGTTCTTCCGGCATAACTGGAATTTCTTTTGCCTTTTCTTCCGAAGACTTCTGATCCAGTTCAAAAATAAGTGCTTTCAGTTTTTCATTGTATTCTTTTTCTGTTTCAAACACAACCGGGGTGTATAGCTGCATCACGTGGAGGCTGTCTGTTTTTACAAGCGCCCTTCCTTTATGCTCTTCTGGCAGCTTATAGGAACTCCGTCCAACAAAAGAAGAAAGTTCACTTTCATCAAAATTAAAACCACCGATTCTTACTTTGAAATTATTTCTGGCTGCACTTCTCATAGCCCCATCTCTGGAAGTCGTAACTGCTAAATAAATACCAAGCCCAGTCCCGTCTCTAGATACTCTTTGTATGAAAGATTCAACAGCTTCTCCCAGTTCTTTTACCACTTCATACTGGTCTATGGCAATCACAATGGCTTTTAATGGTTCCGGCTGTGTTTCGTTGTAAACCGAAAAGTTCTGTACCATAGCACGTGCCAGTTTCTTCTTTCTCTCTTTGATTTCCTCTAAAATCAATTTTTGGAATTTTCCGATTTTTTCTTCATGGTCTATATTCATATAGTCCGCAACATGGGGAAGCTGTTTTAATGGGATCATTCCACTGTTACCAAGATCCAAAATATAGAAATTCAGATTTTTCACTGCATTCTTTGCAGATAATCCTAAAATAATCTGCGTCAGCAGCATCGTTTTTCCATATCCGCTGGAAGACAGATATAAAAGATGTCCATTTTTTTCAAAGTCAAGAACATATTCCGTCTGTGCCTGTTCTTCAGGGATATCCATAATACCAATCCCTAATTTCAAATCAACTTTCTTGAAACCGGCACTGTCCTGAATTTCCATCAAATATGGAGATGCCATTTGAAATGCCAGTGATGGAAGCCAGGTCTTTTTCACTTTGACACAATGCTCCTCTTTGTAAAGTTGCTGAAGGTGTTCTACTACAACATCCAACTGACTTTTCTTGAGCTGCTGGCTTTCCTTTCTGCCACTGAAATCCTTATTTAAGGCTTCTCCCTGTCCAAGCATATTCAGCAGATATACCCTGTCGTCTTCCTCTTTTTGTTCCTCTTTTGTTCCATAGGAAGCGCCACTCCATGCGGACTGGAACAATTCATAAATCTCATTATTACCAACCTGTAAGTATCCACGTCCGGCCTGTGTGATGTTTGCTGCATCTGCCGTATGAAGCATTTCTTTACTGTCCGCTGCATTCTGTACTTTTAAGCACAAACGGAATGTTGAGTTACTCCAGATCTGGTCATCTACTACTCCTGATGGTTTTTGTGTTGCCAGAATCAAATGTACTCCAAGGCTTCGTCCGATACGGGAAGTGGAATCCAGTTCTGCCATGAATTCCGGCTGTTCTTTTTTTAACTCTGCAAACTCATCACTGATGATAAACAGATGCGGAAGAGGTTCTTCTGCTTTTCCCATACGGAATAATTTCTGATAATCATTAATATGGTTTACACCATACTCTGCAAAAATACGCTGTCTGCGTGCCAGTTCACTTTTAATGGATGCCATCGCCCGCATACTCTCTGCTTTGTCCAAGTTTGTAATTGTTCCCAGTAAATGCGGAAGATTTGCAAATAGGTTTGCCATTCCTCCACCTTTATAGTCAATCAAAAGAAAACCGACTTCATGGGGATGAAAATTCACAGCAAGAGAAAGTATATACGTCTGAATGGTTTCTGATTTACCGGAACCTGTTGTACCTGCCACAAGACCATGCGGTCCATGTGCCTTTTCATGCAGGTTCAGTTCGGTGAAATCATTCTCCGCTTTTGCACCAATCGGAACTGCCAGGCTTTTATAAGCACTATGATACTCCCACCGTTTTTCTACTTCCAGTTGAGTCGGCGTATCGACACCATACATTTCAAAAAATGTCAGTTTATCAGGCACCTGGGAAGTAATCCCCTGCTCATGGATCAAAGGACTTAATGCCCTTGCCATTCTTTCTAGAGGAATTCCTTTTGTGTGTTGTACTTCAAACCGAAGGTTCTTCCTTTCCCCTTCCTCTAATAAAAGATGAGCTTCCTCTGAGTTGTCTAAAATACAGATTGTTCTGATGTTTTCAGGGAGATTCGATTTCTGATCAGTAGTATAAATCATACTAAATCCTAATTCCATTTCCCTGCTTTGCAAGTATTCCATAATCGCATGATTTAAAATCAGTTTTGGTTCATCAATGATAAACAGCAGATGCGGAAGAAAAATGTGTGCTTTTTTCTCTTCTTCCTGTTTTAGCTTTCTCTCTTTTAAAATCTGCTGGATACTTCCTAATATTTGATCCCTGATCTGCTCCGAATAAATTTCTCCGATTACATTGATAAATTCCAACCGCAGATGCGGATACCAGCGCATATACTGGAAATCTTCGGTATATGCTCCGCTATGGATAAAAACAATCTGTAACTCCCGGTAACTTTGGAAAAAAGTTAATTGGGCAAGCATATATTTTAATTGTTCATGGATATTCCGTTTATTTCCAACCAGACCTAAATGTGCTTTTTTCAGATCAATCTCTACGGGAATTTGTTCTACCTTTTTAAATTCTTTTGGAATTTTCTTGGCACATTCAATCAGTTCATCCTTTGTCATATCCAGTTCTTTATCTTCGTAAGAAACTTCTATCTGGGACTCGCCTTTCCGGTATCCTAAATTTACTTTTAAAAAGTCATCATCTAAGATGGAACGTTCGTAAATACGGCTACTATATTCCAATACCATATCTTGCAGCATAGAAAGTGTCGGTGTCTGATAATCAATCGCTTCCCGTTCTTCTTCCCTCAACTTTTTGATTTCTTTTCGTTTCCGAAGAAGATATTCATCATACATCACTTCCCGGTCTTTATTTTCCTGCTTGATATTCCGTTTTTCACTTACATATCTCTGAATAGAAAAAATTAGGGTAATAGCGGTCATTCCTGCCGTCATGTACATATAAGGACCACGTTTCATCAATACGCCCATGGCAATCGTAAGTGCCATCATGCAAAGGGGCGGGATGATCAACTGTGCCAGACTCCCTTTTGACATCTCTTTTTTTCTTGGAGGAGCTTTAATTTCTACCTTCTCCTCTTTTCTCTGATATACAACTCTTGGAGAACGTTTATAAAAAGGAAATCCCTCAAAATATTCTTCTTCCTGTCGTTCTGGAAGTAAGGTTGTTTCAAAATACTCTATATCTGATTGAACTTCCAGTTTTTCTTTGAAAAATGTAATCCTAAAATCTTCAATATGTATCTGGTCTCCGTTTTTGATGATCATCTGATTGCCACTTACAATCTGATTATTCAGAAAAACTTTGATATTTCCCTCTCTTTTTAAGTTCAAGATTTCTCCATCCAGGCACATCTGTATTGGAAGATGCCATACAAAGTCGTAAGAAAATGAATCCGCTTCTGTCCCAAACCAAATCTGCGGCTTTCTTTTGTATGTTCTGATGGATGTATTCTTTCTCTCCATGTATTTCTTTCTCCTTTCGTATGGTGTCTTCTAATATCATTTATAGAAATTTATCATATTTACTTTACTTTATGTATAATACACTTTTAACTGCATTTTTTGTAAAGTTCCTCTATAAAGCCTTCAATTCCTATAAGCATAGCGTCTAATGTTATCGTCTTTTCTCCTTTTATAATAAGTTTAAATCCACCATTAGAATTTCTTTCTATAGATTTAATTTTTGAAACCGGAATACATCTTTTTTTACCTATAGGATGCATAATAATTAGTTCATCTTTCTCTAATATTACTTTATATCTCCCTATCACCCATCCTGCTGAAACACTAATTAATCCCATTATAATAAGAAAAACAGATATCCCTACATCTTTGTACATAAACATCATTATAGCCGAGAAAATTATTGTAATCACAAAACAAATATACAGAATTTTCCAAAAAACTGGTGGAAAATATAATTGATTTTCCTTGTCTTTTACTTCATATTTTTTTCTTGTCACCATCGATATAATTCCAAATACCAATGTCATAAAAAACAACCATTCTATTCTCATTATTTTCTCTCCTCCACAATTCCAAATTTACTATTAGGTAAATATGTCACTTTTAAACGCTCCCCTTCATAAATTCCAGTACTATAAACCACCACATTTACTTTTCTATTTGTTTTAGAGTCTATAATTGCAATACTTCTTGATCTTCTTCTAGTCTCTCTACCATAATCCCATTCTATTACTTCTCCCTCTGCTTCTAAATATTCTTCTTGCATCACGTTAGGAAAATCTTTTATAGCTGGAATCACACGCCACATAAATATAATCCCCAAAAATAATCCTATTGTGCATTTCAATACTATATTAATTCTTTTCTCATTTCTTTTAACCATTTGCTTTATATCTGGTGCCATTTTTTCCCAGCAAATCCACCTCTTTTTTTTCAACGCTGAGATTAAATAAATAGCAACCATAACCGTTATCAATAAAGTTTCTACATACAATTTCACAATTACTTCATCCATAATTCTTTCCCTGCACTTTCTTACTTTATATTTCTCCTAATATTCTCTCTAAATGATTCATACACAGTACAAATCTTACTATAATATTTCAAATACGCTTTATAAATATAATTTTTTCTCTGATTGATATTTTTTCACCCATAATAACATCTTTATCATTTAAATTAAATAATATTATTATGCTATATCACAATTTATTATTTCCTCTTTGATTTTCAATATATTTTCCCATATATTATTCATATTACTTTTTATATTTTGAACAACGCTCTTCCAATCCACTTCCTTTCCCATTTTTTCACTCCATTTAGTCACTGCATCTTTCAAAGCACCTAGAATTGTGTCTGGCATTCCTTTTATACTCTCTACCATGAAAAATTTGTTTCCATACATTTTTAAACTAGTTAAAACTTTAAAAGAACCCGCCCGTATTCTTTTATCATGATACTCATATTTAAATTTCCAATCATGAAGCGAAAATTTAGTTAATAACTTCTCTCCCATTTTATTTGTAAACTTACTTGTAAATTTGTCAAAAATTCCTGCTGACGCACTGGCTATTCCTGAACTTATTCCTGATCTTATCATAAGTGTTAGCACTGAGTCCACCGTAAAACTAGTGGTTCCGTCTGCCATGTCCCAAATCCCCTCAACAAAAGTTGATGTGGCTCCACTCGCTGCTCCCGCCCAAGCTGCTCCTGCACCAGTCCCTGCAACCGCACCACCTACTGCACCTCCTATTGTAGCTGATACTGTTTTTTTCAAGGACGGTTTTTCTCCTGTAGCAATGTCTGTAACTATCTGAGAAATACCGCCAAAAATTCCTCCTGCTATTCCTCCTATTACTGCTGTAATCCATAAACCATTTAGATCCACAAAATAAAATGGATTACTATAACAATATACATATTCATTTAAAGTTATGGGTTCTATAAATGAACCTTTTACTCTATCACAAGCTAAAAATCTACCGCTCTCCACTAGGTATTCTCGCGCCTGAGCATAATACGTCCCTGCAATCTCATCTCTCTGGTATCCCGTATAGCCAAACGGCTGTATCTTCCCCTGGTTCTGATACAGGTCTTCCCCGAAGGCTCCGTATCCATAACTCTCTTTGAGAATTCCGGCACTGTCTTCAATCCGAAGCGGACTTCCCAGTTCGTCCTGAAGGTAATAGTTCCGTTCCCCATTTTCTTCATACGCTGCCACGTTCCCGTCCCAGAAGTATCTCTGGTTTCGGTTTTCCTCTGTCCGCTCCAGGAGGTTATAATACTGTCTGGTCAGGTCCAGGGTATAGGTGATCTGCTGGCTGTTTCCGATTTCCATGCCAATCCTGCTTTGCGGATCCAGTTTCTCCAGCTTCTCTTTTGGAAGGACACCTTCCTGCTTTCCTACCCGGTGTCCCAGTCCGTTGTACTGATACCTTGCCTGTTTTCCTGCCGCATCCACCGCTTCTTCCAGACGGTTGATTGCACCATAGACATACTGTTTTTTCCATGCCCCATTTTCTTGGATGCCGGTTAGGTTTCCTCTCTTATCGTAGCTATATGCTTTTAAGAGCTCTCCATGTTTTTCGCTTACCATCTGGTTGATGACATTGTACTGGTAGGAAGTCCTTTCCCCGCTTTCTTCTTTCCATGTCCGGTTTCCAAAGGCATCATACCCATACCGGGTCTGCATCTGCCCGTCCTTTTGGATTTCTGCCAGCCTGCCCAGTGCATCATAACCATAGCGGTAGTGTCCGCTCTCACGCTCCAGCCCTCTTCTCTCTTTTGTAATGCCACTCTTGTTTCCCAAAAGGTCATACAGATAAGTATAACGGTCAATGACTCCTTCTTGGTCTTGATGTACCAGTTCTGTCAGCTGGTCTTTTTTGTCATAAGCATAGGTGGTCTTTGTTCCATTCGGGAACTGTTTTTCACACAGCCTTCCCAGAGGGTCATACGCATACGTGATGACGCTGTCCCCTTCTTTTAACTCTGAAAGACGGAGCTGCTCATCATAACCATAGAAGACCGTCTTGCCATCCGGATAGGTCATGCTTCTTCTTTCTCCTGCTTTTCCATAGGTATAGGATACTTCCCTTCCGTCTGGGTACTGTACCTTTTGTGCTCTTCCCAGTGCATCGGGAGTGATCTTTGTGCTTCCTAACCAGTCCTGTACCTCCAAGAGCTGCCGGAGCGGGTTATAGGACAGTTTTACTTCTCTTCCGTCCGCATACTGGATACCGGATAAGTCTCCCTGTTTTGTATAAGCATACTTTGTCAGGTAGCCTTCCTTATCCAGCTTGCTAAGGAGCTGTCCTTTCTTATCATAAGTATAAACTTCCTTCTGCCCCAGGGCATCCATGGTTTCTGTGACCTGTCCCCGCAGATCCCTTGTATAACGGGTGACCTGGCACAGCCGGTTTCTTCCATTCTGTTTCTCTGCTTCCAGAAGGTCTGCATCCATACCGGATCCTTCTGTATCTTCCTTCAGGCTTCCCTCTGCACCATACTGGCGTATTTCGATGAGTCGGTCACAGGCATCATACTGGTATTCGGTTTCATTTCCAAGGGCATCCGTCACTTTTGCAAGCTGCCCGCTTAAGGTATAGGCATACCGGGTGCTATTCCCTTCCCCGTCTGTCATGGAAGTCACATTTCCAAGGGCATCATAAGTATAGGATTTCTTCTCCCCTTCACTTCCTGTGATCTCCGTGATCCGGTCCATGCTGTCATATCCATAACGCAGCACAAACCCAGTGGCAAGGGTATGGGTTTCCAGGTTTCCGTTAGCATCATAGGTAAAGGCTTCCTCTGTACCATCTGAGTATCGAATTGTTTCTAATAGTCCGCCTTTTTGATACTGATAACAAGTGGTACGCCCTGCCTCATCGATGATACTCTCTACATTTCCTAACGGGGTATAAGTATAACGTCTGCTCTCACCAAGGGCGTTAGTTTCTTTCACCAGATTCCCATTTCCATCGTATTCCATGGATACGGTATTCCCCAGGGCATCTTCTGCCTCTATTAGATTTCCTTCTCCATCATACCGGTAGGCATAATGAAGCTCTTCTTCCCCGTTTACTTCCACCACTCTTCCAAGGGCATCATACATAAACGTGGTCTTCGCCCCGTTCTCATCTTCTTCCCCGATCCGGTTCCCGTTTGCATCGTAGGTATAGCGTACCACTGCCCCGTCTGCATATTTGATCCGGGATAACAGGTTTTCTTCATTATAGAGATACGTGGTCCTTGCCCCGTCCGGTGTTGTCACCCTTGCAAGATTCCACATGCTGTCATAAGTCAGGAGGGTTTTCCGTCCCTCTTTATCAATGATCTTACTTGGGCGGTTTAAGACATTGTATTCCCTTTGGATGCTCGCTCCGTCGAAGTCTGTCACTTTCGTTACTTTTCCGCTTGCATTGTATTCATAACTCTGGCGGTTTCCTTCCGCATTTTCCACGCAGGTCACATTTCCCATCACATCATACGCATACTTTGTGACATTCCCTTTTCCATCGGTACTTTCCACCATCCGGTTCAGGGCGTCATAAACATACTGGGTCACATTTCCCTGTGCATCTTCGATTGCTGTGATGTTTCCCCTTGCATCATAGGAGAGACTGATCCGGCTTTTGTCTGCCTGCTGGATGGTCTGCGGCCACCCTGCTTCCGTATAGGTGATCTCCACTTCATTTCCAAGGGCATCTTTCGTTTTTACAAGCCTTCCCTGTGCGTCGTATTCCCCGCACAGTTTATCTTTTCCATTTATCCTGATCCCGGTTGGCTGGTTCTTTTTCCCATACAGGATCTCTGTCTTGTTCCCAAGGGCATCGATCACACGCACCAGATTTCCTTCCGGGTCATAGGCATACTGGGTCTTATTTCCAAGCCGGTCCACATATAAGGTCTTCTGGTTGTTCTGGTTATAAGCAAAGCGTTCCTCCCCATTGCTGTGGATATGCTTCACATCCCGGTACTTGTCATCATGGACATAGATCACCCGGCTGCCGTTCCGTTCCGTAAGTTCTACGCTCTTCTTCTCTTCATCATACACATAAGACATCTGTGTCCCGTCCGGGAACTTCTGCAGCGTGGTGCGGTGTTCCTCGTCAAAGAAGTTTTCCACCGTCACGATCCCCCTTTGGTTCTCTACATGCTCCAGTTTCCCCTGCGGGGTATAGCCGTAACGGAAAGTGTTCTCATCCGGCAGTGTCACCTCTTTCAAAAGTTCTCCCTGATATCGATATGCCACGCTTCTTCCCGTATGGTCTTCCACACGCTCCAGCTTTCCTTCTGCATCATAAGAAAAGGAAAAGAATTCCCCGGTGTCCTTTTCGGCTTTTACCAGACGGAAAGGGGATCCTTCTTCATAAGTAAATGTTATCAGGCTGCCCAAAAGGGTCTCCGTTTCCAGACACAGTCCTTCCCTGTCAAAGCGGTAGACTTTTTGTTCCCTGGTACGGTATGCATATCCTTCCTCTGCTTTTTCTAAAACACCTTCACTGGCAAACAAAGAAAGATAGCGGTCCTTCTCCCAGAAAAAACGTTCCTCTTTCCCGTCTTCCCTGAGAAGCACCGCTTCCCCGTCTGTAAACTCCAGATGTACTTCATAATTATGGTTCCAGTCCCTTCCAAGCACACCCTCCCGGCCGTTGATGGCATTGTAAAAGCGGCGGAACACAAACGGCTCCCTTCCGCCAACCTCCAGATCAGTCCGGTCATAGATAAAGTTTCCGGTGCTTAGGTTTACCGGGTCTTTGGAAAAGGCATGGCAGATGGCTTCCGCTCCTTTGATATTCGCCATCAGTTTCTCCACTGCCTTCTCTGCATTCTCCGTTACCTTGTTCCATCTTGCCTGTACCTCCTCAAAGGCTTTTTTGAAGGCGGAATAATCGGTGGTAAGCGGAGTATGGATCAAAAACTGCTCCATTTCCTCCAAAAGTGTCTGCAGGTTTTTCGTAACTCCTACAAGCTCCCTGGTCTGCGCTGCATAGTCTGTATCCGCTGCCGGGATCAGCTCACAGGCTCTTACGCGGCAGTTTTCCAGCTTGGTCAGTGCGTCCTCGATTTTCTCTGTTTTTAAGGCACTGCGAAGTTCATAAACACTGGAAACCGCCCCATAATGACGTACTTCGCCAGGCACTTCTGCAAGTGCCTCATCTGCCTGCTCTGCATAAGTTTTCATGTTTGAAATATGGGTTTTGCACCCGTTTAACAATGTTTTCAGTTCATTGCACAGCGTTGTGATCTCGCTTACCTGGAACACTCGTTTCATTCTATTCCACCTCTCTTTTTATTTATTTCCCATCTGACTAGCTTCTGTGGAATCCAGTTCTGTAAATTCAGAAGCAGCAAAACGGATACTGTTCGAAAATTTTGTCAAAGTATTACACAGCGCAATCGCTAAGTTATTTTCTGTTTCTAATTGTTCACGCAATGCATCCACTTCTTCGCCAGATGCATCGGATAATAAATCTATAAGTGATGAATATGCATCATTTACGTCCTCTTGTATATTTTCAATACCTTTTATTGTTGCACCCACAATGGATATAACACTATCCGAATTTACATGAATGTTGTTTGTCATTGTTTTCCCTCCTAACAGCATGTATCCAAATCTGCAACCGCGGATTTAAAACTGGAAATAATGTCTGTATGTGCAGAATAGATTTCTTCCATAGATGATTTGGCATCATTTAATTCATCACACAAAAGTTGTACTTTAGGAGAGATAGAGTCCGTATAAAATTCGCCATCTCTTCTACTCAAATCTTGGAGTTGTTTTACAACATTTCCGACTAACTCAATTATACTTTTATGCTTTGCTATTAAATTCTCTTCTAATGAAGTAAAGTCCTCATCATTTATTGCAATTTTATTAGCCATCTCTCTACCTCCTTATATCAAACTTCTTTTATAGTCAATACTATTATTAAGGAAAGAAATTTTTTCATTTATTTTATCAATTTGTGTACCTAATTCTGTTACCAACTCCGCTGCTTTCTCAATGCCCTTATCATTTTCCTCCTTTGCATCGTCTATGTATGTTTCTAATTTGTTCGCCATCTCGCCTTCAAAAACATCCGGCTGCTTTATTTCTTTTTGCGCAAATTTTCCAACGGTTTCCTGCCAACTGGTAACCTCTGTATTACAATTAGCTTTTGCATTCTGTACTTTTTCTTTTGCGGCCTCATATTCTTTTAGTTCTACTTCTAAATCTTGAATCTCTTTTTTGAGTCCGGCAATTCTGCGTTCTTCATCTCTTTTTTTCCTATCATCTGAAAGACTTCCCATACTTTTTCCTCCTGTAACATCTAGAACACACTACTGTGCAGTATCTGTGGTATCCTGTGTCTGCTGTTCTTCTATGGAAGTATCCTCCTGCACATTTTTATTAATATTCTCTACATTTTCTTCCTCTTGAGGCTCATATTTATCGCCAAGTTTTTCTATCTGCCCCTCTAATTCATCCAACCTCTGTTTCTTCTCTGAACCATCTATCTGTGTATTATTCTCTAAATCGTCTGCCTCTTTCATATATGCATAAATTAGTAATTTATCATCAGACAGCGATAGGGCAATTTCTTCCGCTTTTTTTGTTTCCAGCCTTCCTATCCGTATCCAATACTCTAAAATCTTCGAATTGCTACTTATCGACAGGTTATCAATAATATTTCTCATTTCATCCTGACGAAAGCTTTCCATATTGGCGTAAGAATATGCTAAAATATAAAGTGTATTCTTTTCCATTTCAGATGGTTCCACATTTCGTAAGCTATCCACGCAAGTTCTATAATCTTTTTGAATAAAAGCCTCATTTGCTGCAAGCAATTGTTTCTGCTCGGGAACAGTTTTAATAGAAAGATATGTTGCATATCCACCGCCAAGCAAGGTTCCGATCAATGTAATAATGGCTACAATTCTCCATATTGAATACGTAGATTTCTTTACATTCTGCATCTCCCGCTTTTGTTCTAAAAGATAATCTTCTCTCACTTTTCGCAAGATATCTGCAATCTCTTCTGATGTTTCACAACGATAGATGGGTTCAAACCACTTTTCTTCTCTGCAGATTTCAATCCCACTTTCCTGGATTTGTGTGACAGAATATTTACTTCCCAAAACACCTGCAACAAAGCTTTTATAGGCATTAACAAATTGTAGATCACTTGGTTTTTCGCCACGTCCATAAATGTCTCGTTCTTTCAGATATAATAATCCATTTTCATCATAATACAGATTATCTACAGTCAGTTTCAAAACAAAATCTGTCTGTAGCTCTTTCAGCAAGCAAAAGTTAATCAATACTTGATATTTTTTCTCTCGTGATTCTACTTTTATATCTTGAAAGGGACTCATTCTTTCTATATCATAATAAAAATATAAATCTTCTCTGTCCTCTTCATATTTACAAGGCAGAAGCCCCCTTCGATCCACACAGAGTTTTTTATAATCATAACTATCTTTTGCATGCATCGAAGACTTTTTAATTTCTTCCTTCAAATAGGTAGCCTTCTGCTGCGTCTCTTCACCTTTGATCCCTGTTTTTTCATCCTTCTTTTTTCCCATCTTCATCAGTCCCTCTCTATTCTTTTTCTCTTTGTGAAATCACCACTATATCGCCTGTATAAATATGAGATTCTTCATAGGTGGATTCTAACTTCAAGTGCCGACTTGTCCGTTCAGACTGTACCGCCGGATTGGTTCCGATTCCCTTCATGAACTCCGGGAGATTTTCGCTCATTACTTTCAATGTGGTTGCAATTTTTTGCCGATTATCCAGAGAAACATCATAAGATTTTCCATCTTGTTCATTTTTGATAGTTATGGTAATTTTCATTCCGTTTTCTCCTATATCTTTCTATTAAAAAGAGAACTGTTCCTGCCAGTATCGCTCCTAAGATTCCATAGGCTATATTTATATATGGATTACTGGTTGCCTTATTCTCATTATATTCTGCTTTAATTACTGCGGTTGTTTCAGCCTGTATGACTCTTTTGAATGCAGTATCTGTCATTTCCTTTTCTGGATTATTTAAAACATTGGAAAAAATCTCATCTTCTTTTTCTTGCTGTTTTTCTTGGTATCTTTTCTCATGTTCCATAAATTCCAATGTGTACATATGAATGCCAAAACGGTCACATAACGATGTGCTTATGTTTTCGTTTTTTTGCAATATTTCTGTATCTAAATTTAACCCTGGTTGGGACTGCATATTTTCCTGTCCTTCCATATGCATTTTCCTCCCTTCCTTTTAGAAAAGCCGCCATTTTTGGCGGCTTCCTCTTTTACTCTATTACTGATGTTACATTTGTCCAGCCATATCACTATCTGCCTGTGCAAAATTATCAGAAATTTTCTGCATCTGAATGGCCATATCTTCAATCATCTGTCTAACATTTCTAAGTCCCGGTTCTGCTTCTTGGAACTGTTCCACATAACGTTTACTTGTATCTGCTTCCCAAACATCTGGAAGTCCTTCGATCACTTGACGCATTCTGTCAATACATTCTTCAAAAATTGCTCCCTGATCCTGCAAAGTTTTTGAGCCAGCTGCTAATGCTTCATAATCCACACGTAACATATTTTTTTCCTCCTTTGAAAGTAATGAAAAACTATAAAGTTCAAAGAACTTTATGCCTTCAGGTCTAATGCGATTTTCGCAAGTATTTTTTTCTATATTTTACACTTTTTTCCTCTATTTGACAATATATTTTTAAAGATTTTTTGTGCAAATCAACTATTTTTTTGATATATTCAGCTCTTATTTCGTATCTTTTTCTTATGATTCCAAAAAAACAACAGAATTTTACGTTCTTTTCCAATATATATAAAGGGCGCTACAAAATAGATAAACGAATCAAACATATTGGAAATGCCGAACAGTTCCGATACATCTCCAAACTTGAATATAGCTTATTCGTATCATAGCTTTCTCTAATGTACTGTAAATAGATATTTCCCCTTTGTTTATATATGTTGCGGAAACATTTTCGTCTTTATAACGTGTGCTGAAACTAATTGATCATGTTTCAAAAATCCAGCTAGAACATACTGATTTACTGGAAAAAGTGGGTTCCCTGCAAATCAGAAAAGTATTAACCGATATCGCCTAACAAAAGAAAAGCAAGGAAAATGGCTCTATATATAAAGTAACCATCTTCCTTGCCTTTCCTGTTTGTACACTGCATAGCCAGGATCTGTTCTTGTGGCTGTTTCCTATTGCGTACTACAATCAACCTGTTTTTACATATTTATAAATGATCCTCTTGGGAATCACTATGTTTTTTTCTTAAAACTATATAGACTCCCACGCAAAGCAAAATAAGTACAATTGGAATCGCAATTACCATTACAGAAATATTTTTTTGTTCTGGTTTTTCCTTCTCCATCTTGCTCTCTGGTATATTATTGTTTACCTCTTCTGTTTCAATAGGATCATTTTTGACAACCGTTAAATCATTTACAGCCAACGGCTCTGACATAAACCGGTATGCCAAAATATTTTCCTGTGTTCCAAGTCTAGAATATGGCAGTATACCACCAATATCGTTTAGCATTCTTTTATTATCTTCATAACTTGTCTGTTTTGAATTTTTTGCATTTGCAAGATTAGTCTCCAATTTTTCATTAGATGCTTTTTCCCCAGCTTCAATACTTTCTGCTTGTTTCTTTGTGTTTTCTTCAGATGTTGTGTAAACTTTTTCTACATAATCTTCATACTGTTTATTCTGAGTTTCTATTTTCTCTTGAATAGTATTTTGATTTTTACCTAAAGATTGTTGCAACCCCTGAATTATCTCGTTTTCTAAGTATTGACTTGGTGAATAATCATTAATTGAATTTTCCAAAGCACCTTGTGCAATAAGCATACTGCTATAGGCATTATCAAATGTACTTAATGATTCACGAACAGACGCATCCTTTTCGACCAACCGGTCTCTAGAGTTATTTATCTCTTGCATTCTTTTGTCTGTATATTTTTTAGAAGTACTTAATATACCATTAACATCATCCATGATTGTAGTCTGCTCTAAGTTTGGAAATTGAAGTGTGTCCCAATCAGGTTTTTCAATTCCTGCAGTATATCCAATTGCACGGAATGTAATTGGATTTAACGATACTGTTTCAGCAGGTGGAATCGGCTCTTCTTCTGGTAAATTAATCGAACTATCTACCATCACGTTCAATTCTTCGTCGCTTTTTGCAGGATATGTATCAGGGTCCAAAGCACTCAATTTTTTATACATATCAATCCAGGAGCCCTTATAATCAAGAAAACTTTCACTTAGCAGAAGACTATCATAATATTCTCGTAGCTTCTGGTTTGCATATGCAATTTTTGCCGCTTCTTGTCCCTGTAAAAAAGCATCCACATTTTGTTTGCTATAAACCTGGTATTCCGTCCAAGCAACTTTTCCTTCTTCTTCAGTCCATTCACGTACAATGGACTCTCTTAACTTCTCTTTTATCTCGTCATAAGAAGTTTGAATTTTGCCATTTTTCTCATCTGCCACAGACTGTTTTCCCTTTAGTTCATCGAAATCTTTCTTTAGTGCACTTATCTTTTCGATTTCATTCAAATTCTTTTGAATACTTTCAACATGATCTGAAACTTCCTCTTTTTCGGCTTCAGTATCATCCTCATATTTCGGGATTTCCATTTCCTGTCCATGCATTGTTAGCATTTTTTCGTATTCTGCATTCACACCATCATCATTCTTTAGACTTGCTGTTAAACCATTAGACTGTGTCTTGATGGTATTGTTAAATTGTTCTTCTCCCTTTGACCAAGAATCTTGATAGGTTTTATCAATTTCAGCAAGAAGTTTATCTTCTTCCTCATAATGTGGAATAAGATCTAAGAGTTCAATTTTTTTATCTACAGATGCTAGTTCCGGTAATTGAATTGCTTCTGTCAAATCATCTCCACTTACCTCACCTAGAGCTTTTAAATCTCGAATATCATTCCCTTTAATTATGCCTGCAGCATCTTGTACTTTATGCACTTCACTTAAAACGGAAGAAAGATATAATTCACTAATACCATTATTTAAGGTTGTAAAGGTATTTCCAACTGAATAAATAGCTTTTGCCTGTGCCTCCTGCGTGAGATTTTGAGCAATTGCATATTCTAAAACTGCTTTTTGTGGTGTTGTATTAATAGACTCAACAGATGCTGAAAATGTTCCAGGTAAAATCATGTATGCACTATATTTTCCATTTTCTAATCCTTGTTTTGCATCTTCAATACCTGTTATTTCATATGGGAGAGTTAATGTCCCTAGCAAAGACTGACTGTAACTTACCACTTTGTCCTCTTTTTGAATTCCTTCGTCAGCATTAACAATTGCAATTAAATTTGTATTGTATAATTTTTCTTTTACAGGTTTATCTTCCTTGACTACAGCAACAGGTTTTATATCATCAGAATTTGTTTGACTCCCTGCATAATAGCCTCCGCCCAAACAACATCCAAGAATCAGTATTCCTATTCCTGCTTTAACAATCTTATTTTTCACATGGGCTCCTCCTTCATTTGTTTTTCCAAGAAAAAATTTGTTCTATTTTTCTTAACTTATATACACCCTTACTCAATCAGAGCGCTAAAGTATCTTTCGTTATATTGTACACCATCAATATGATATGTGCAATATTTTTTGTGAAAAATTCCTTTTTTCATCCACTTTTTTACTCAAGATATTATAGAATACAGATCACTTTTTGATAACTTTTATAGCAGGAAAAAATATCCTTAATTCTTCCAATAAAAAAGCACTACCGACTCAGCGATAATGCCTTCTTATAAGTTCATCAAATTTTCTACTATTATGTCATCATAATTCCGTATTAGGTATTTAGATTACACAACCACATTCAATTAATCTTTGCTGTCTGCCTGTTAAGCCTGTAAAATGAAGAAGTTCTATATCTTTACGCAAAAACTCACAAGCGTACTCTCTTAATTTACTCTTCTTTTCAATAACAGTAAATTTGAATTTTCCATTTTCAAAAGAATTCCCATTAAAAAAGCCCTGAATAAACCGTTCTTCCGTATTCCCACTGTGTAATAGTTCATCAATCGTAACATACCCCAAATACTGTATATTACGAAGTGCTTCCTCCATTTCACTAAGAAAGTCAAAAGGAGGCTCGCTAGTTTTCATAACAATAAGTATATTATCTTCTACATTATTTAATTTAATAATCTCAAAGTTATTCATCTAACTTTCTCCTTTCTCTTTTTTACACTACTCATAATATTCATCAATAATTGCCAGTGCTCTTTTGATTTTATCATGTGCATCTTCGACACTTAATAATTTTGTAGTATCTAAAGGTCCTGTTGGATCATCCCAATGGAACAATACATGCCGGTTATTATGATAAAACGTATAAAGATTACCAATATACTTTGCTTTATCTTCAGTAGCCGTTCCATGTTGATCCATCTTTAGTTTGTATTTTGCTCCAAGCTTATCAAACATATTAAAGCCATTATCTTTAATATATTTTGCATCCGGAATAATTTCGTACTTCACCAATAAAATCTTCAAATGTGCTTCTACGACTCTCATTGCCGGATGCGCAAGGAATGTTCCATCAAACATCTTGCCATTTAATTTTAAGTTATACACTGCCTGGAGAAGCGCTTTTTCCATTTTAGATGAAAATTTGTCGAAAGAATTTGGCATATAGAATTGAAATTCTGAACAAACCTCATCTTTATCAATACTAACATTGTATGTATTATTGAATATTTTAGGAATTTCTTCGATATCTACCAACTCTGTAATATAACTTATGATTGTTGAAAAAAGCAGTTGCGGTTTTCCCTGCATAACCACTTTATTGCTTTTGCTATAATGAGATACCACAACTCTATCTTTATTGTTGATCTTAAGAGATATGGATTTACCATGGGCTATGCTTTTTTCCTCTTCTGCTATCTTATCAGAACCTATCTCTTCTTTTACTAATCCAAGAACGGCAATCAAATCATCTTCTGTAATCCCTTCAACCGTAAACCAAAAATCACCACGTTTAATTTTAGGAATTCCTTTTCCTTCTGTCAATGCTGTTTTTGCCAGCTTATCAACTTCTTCATTATAGAAATCACCCGTATGAGCTTTTATTTTTGTAAATTTAATATTCAAATGTTTCTGATGTTCTTTCATAAACTCTGCATATTTTTGAGTTAATGTATTTTTTGCCTTCCATTCACCAGTTGCCCATTTCTCAATGCCTTCATAGTCATATCGTAAATCCAGACTGATATATCCATTTTTTATAGCCCATTTCACAGCATACATAGCACCAAGCATTTCGCCGGCAACATTTCGGATTGCTAATGATTCTGGATTATCACCATTTCCGGATTCTTTAATAGTCTCCCCATTTGGAGTAAGAATAATACATCCAAACGAATATTTTCCTATTTTTTCATCAAAACTGCCATCTACATATACAATTAATCCCTCTTCCAAAGTTTCATGAGTATTTGACGCAATCTTTTCTGTTCCTTTACCCTCCAAATATGCTTTGGCCTCTTCTTCTGCAGAAAAGCCTTTAAATTCTGCCCCAGGATATCCATCGACCGACTCTTGGCATTCAGCCCAAGAATAAAACAAACCTGTTGTTTTTCCCCTTTTTACGGCAAAAACTTTCTTTTTAGCCATATGTCCTCCTCTAAGTTTCCGCATTTTATCACAGAACTTTCTGCTTGTCAATAAAAACATAACACTGCTTCTGTGCAAAAAATAGTAGATTTATAACGCCTCTATCGTCGCATATGCATACTATTCTATGCTCATTATACCTTTTCCTGTGTTTTCCGTCAATAAATTTCCTAACTACCAAACTTCCAGAAGGGATTACTTTTCTTGCAGTTTGAAGAATTTTTATCAATTAGAAACAACCAATCACTTCATATCTTTCACCTAAAATCTGAAATTAAGATGATAAAACTAAAATTTTTCGTTGTCTTTTTGACAAAGGACTTTTACTGCTGGAAGTATGATTCCCAGTTGTGTTACCATATATAAATTTTCTTTTTCCTTTCGTATGCCCTGATAGCCAAAAAACTCCAAATATTCTTCGTGTGATATCCCTTGAAAATCAAATTTTTCGGTATCAATTTCTATTAAATACACTTAGTGCCCTCCTTTTGTTATCTGATTTTTCAAAATATCTTGCAGTTATTGTTTTAAATTATTTTTTCAAATCCGCTTTTATAACAATCCGGATATTTGCTTTTGCACTACAAGTAGACAATATGATTTCATTTTCCTTACTATCTTCAGCATATCCTCTTTCTATCTGATAAATCTCACTATCTGCCGGTACCTGTTCACAAGCTGTAATCTGATAGTTCAAAGTTCTTCCATCCGGTAAATAAACCTCCATATCCGTGTGCTCCTGAAAAAAATCAATATCCTGATAATTTCTCAATACATGAAACATACTGCCGTCTTTCATATTATGGCCATAGATAATATTCTTACTATCTGAAAAGTCTCGTTCATTCCGGTAATCTAAAAAAATACTGCCCGCAATATTGTAAGTTTTTTGCACCGTATGGTTCAAATAATAGGAATTGTCTTCCCCTCTTACCACCGGATATTCCAGTACCCCTGGAATTCTGATCCATGCTACAACATCTGGATTGATTTCCTGTAAAGCTGCAAAATCGACCGTTACGGTTTCTTCCGGCTTTTCTTTTTCCTTATCATCTTCTGTAGTTTCCGGCTTCATATCTTCTGGCTCTTTTGTATTCTTTTCTACTTTCACATATTCTTGCAACTTTTCATATTCCTGTTCTGCTTTTTGGTATTCACTGATAATTTGATAAATCCAGACTCCTGCTGCCAAAAGGATCACGCTTAATATCCCAAGTAAAAAGTATTCTTTTTTCATTTGCTTACCTCCAACGTAAAAAAGGCGGCAGCATACCAAAACTGATATACTACCGCCTGCACTTATGTTTCTTATTTTCTTAAATTGCAACAATCCAGTGGATTTGGATTGATATGCTGCTTCCAATATTCATAATGTTCTGTGACATCTTCACAGACCGTCAACGGAAGATGAATTTTTTCCAATATCCTGATTTTTTCTTCCAACGGTAAATGCCAGTATCCACTCTGACGCAAAATATATTTCTGATAGTCCAAATCCGGAAACCATTTTTTTATCCACCCATTCACCCGAAGAAATTCTACTAAAACTTTATTTACCGGCAGCCTATTTAAGTAATCAAAATCCAAATACTCTTCTATCAGAGGACTTAATCGTAACGCAACATCAAATCCCTCTTCTTGTAGTTTTAATAATGCCCTTAACCGCTTTGAAGGACTGCTCGCTTTTTCATAGCCAAAAGCTTTCTTATCATCAAAGCAGGTAATCGTAATCTGAATGTGTGCCAGTTTCGGATCATAAAGTTTCCGGTATCGTTCTTCTCCTGCCAAATGGGATTTTGTCACAATCAGATACCCAATACCATATTCATTTAACTGTTCTATGGTTTGATAGGTAACCTGTTCCTGACGTTCCACCGGCTGAAAGCAATCTGTCATGCCTCCAAGTCTTAAAATGGTTCCCGGTGGTACTTTTTCCAATTTTCTCCGGATTTTCTGGATATCTGCCACTCTTGGATTTTCTGCATTCCAAAGCCCGCGGAAATCCAAAAGGCTGCGTGCATAGCAGTAGGAACAGTTATGCATACAACCACAGCCGTAGGTATCTAATCTGGTTGGATACTTACATTTTTCCGCTTCATTACCGCTTACGCTTTTATAAAAACTTTTAAATTCTTTTCTTTCGCTTCCACATCACCTTTCCTTTCGCTTGCGGGGTCCGGTACCGCCCCGAAATCTTCTGGTAAAGCATCCAGAAATGTTCTTTACACCACCCCGCAGGCCAGTATTTTATAACTTCCAAATATTTTTATCTCTTTGTGCGTCTGATTCTCCAAAGGACAATACCGATACCAATTACTGTCAGTACTGCAATACCAATCGGTAACAGAATCATGGTAGTATCTCCTGTTTTTACTTCCTCTGATTTTTCCGGTGTCTTTGGAAGTTTCTTGTTCTGGATTTCTTTTACCACTTCGATGACTTTTGTTTTGGCATCTGCATAACTGAATGTGATTTCATAAGTTTCCGTATGTTTTTCATATCCGTCCAATGGTTTTGTCTCCGATAATACATAAGTAATCGGTGCTACTGCCTTCCCTTCTTCATAAGTAGCAATTGGCAGCAGTTCACTGGTTGCAATGCCATCTTTATCTGTCGTGAGTTTTCCGACTACTTCTTCTGTTTCTTTATTTTTCAGTTCAAATTCTACATTGGCAAGTGGTGTCTGATCTTCTGCATCTGTTTTCTTGATGATGAGTTGCCCCATCGGCACTTCATCTTTCATGGAAACTTTCTGTACTTCTCCAGTTTCCTCTACGGTAAATTCCACATCTTCTGCAATCAAAAATCCTTCTGGTGCAGCTTCTTCATGAAGGACGTAGGTTTTCCCCGGCTGCAGATATTCGATACGATATGGTTCTTTGGTAGAGGTCCATTCTTCTACCACTTTTCCTTCCTCATCTAAAATCTGTAACTTTGCGCCTTCGATTTCCTGTTCTCCGGTAATATCTGTCTTTGTAATTTCCATTTTGGTATGATCATCTTTCATGGAAACTTTTTGGATTTCCCCGGTTTCCTCTACCGTAAATTCTACGTCTTCTGCTTTCACATATCCATTTTCTGTTGGAGCCTGCTCTTCATGCAAGATATATTTGCCCGGTTTCAATGCATAAACAAGATGCGGTTCTTTGGTAGAAGTCCATTCTTCCACTACATTTCCTTCTTCATCTAAAATCTGTAACTTAGCGCCTTCTACTTCTTTTTCTCCTGTAATATCTGTTTTTGTAATCTCCACCTTTGTCGGTTGGTTTTCTACCTCTTTTTGTATAGAAATTACCTCCAGTTTCGGATCTGTATAGGAAGCGTCAATTTCAATCTTCTCTTCAAACGGAAGATATCCCGGCAGTCCTTCCAGTTCTTTTAAATAATATTTCCCATGCGGAATGGTATCCTGATACTTCAGTTTCCCTTCTTCGTTTGTTTTTTCAACTGCTACCAGTTCATCTTTTTTCACCACAATTTCTCCTGCTGCATTTAAAAGATCTTCTCCTGCATACAGTCCAAACGAAACCCCAGCAAGCGGTTCTTTTGTGGCTTCTGATTTTTTCAGCACTTCAATTTCCACCTTCTGCCGCTGGTTCTTGATTTCTTTTGTCACATAATCAACCGCCACTTCTTGTCCCTGATAGGTAATCTCAAAATCCTGTTCTTTTGGATCCAACACGAAAGAATCTCCTGTTTTGGTCTCTTTGATATAGAATTTGCCAATCGGAAGATTATTTAAAGTTCCCTTTCCTTTTTCATCTGTTACAATCGTTCCAACCAAAGCGTCTTTTTCAAAACGTATGATCCGGTTGCCTTCACTGTCCATCTGCCCATCTGGCGAATAAATGGTTTCCCTTGCATAGATAGAAAATTCTGCTCCTGCAAGCCCCTGTTCTTCATACTCGAACTCATATCCTTTTTCCATTTCCATAACATCGTCTCCAGTAAACAGGTTGGACACTTTATTGACTGCTTTTGCCAGACCATTTTTAAATTTTGTCAGCATCTGGTCTGTTCTTTCTTCAGCGCCAATAAGCACCTCTCCTGTTTTTTGGATTGTCAGGCTTCCTACTGCCTCATCGTTTTTTACTTCCACGACTACAATATACTTTCCAGTTTCTTCTTCTACCTCATGTACGGTATTGCTGTCTACTTTGATGGTAATGGATTTTCTTGGAGCTTTTTCATAAGTTCCTTCTTTTGTCACCTCATTTAAAGGAAGTATTTCCTCTCCCTTTTTTAACACTTGCTCAAATCCTGTCTGTACAAACAGTTCTGGGCTTTTTACTTCTTCAATCCGGTAGGTACCCATTTTTAACGGTTCTGGTGTCAAAAGATAGCCTTCCTCATTTGTTTCAAATACCTCAATGGTTTCCGGTTTTGGATACCGTACTTTCATCGTGACATATTTCTTTTTCTCCACATCATAGATTTTATAATGGGCACTATTCTTTAAAATCGGGAGGTCAGTCTGAGAATCCTTTTTGATGATTTTAAAATAAAACTGCATTGGACGGTCATTAAAGACACGCCATACCTGTGGTTCTCTGCTGTCCTCATCAATGGTAACTAAAAACGGCTGAATCTCTTCCATATTTTCCGGAACGGTACTTTCGATACATACATATTTTCCATACGGAAGTTCCGAGGAACATAAATATCCCTTTTTGTCCGTAAACATTTCTTCTGTCTGTATCTTCTCACCATTTTGATAATAAGAAGCAGTTTCCTCTTTACTAAAATCATATCCAATAAAATCCTGTGGAACAAATTCTGCTCCATTGTCTGGTTTTAGGGTACCATCTTTTACTTTTGAAAGCTCGCTGATCAGATACACTTTAAATCCGGCACCCTCCAGTAATTCTGTTTCTGTCTGGCTTCCGTCATCACTGATTTTAATCAATTGGAATGCCTGTTTTTTTATGGTCTCCAAAACCGTTACATTTTTCTTTACGATTTCCACATCCTGTCCTTCATACGCAAGTTCCACCGGATATTTCGTTTTATCCAATAGATATGCATTGGACAGCGGTGCAGATATTTCCTGTACATAGTATTTTCCAAGATACAAGTCTTTGAAATGCAGGACACCTTTTTCTATAGTTCCCTGCATGACTAACTGATCCTTTTTATAAAGCAGTCCTGTCTTTCCATTTGGATGTTGGATATCTTCTGCAGCATATAATCCATAGACTGCCCCATTTAAATCTCCGTCTCCCTGGCTTACTGAGTCCTGTGTATCTTTGTCTATTTTCTTGATATGGACTTCTCCACGTACCTCTTTATTTTGGAAGGTATGTGTAAAGGTGTATGTATACGTTTTGTCATTTTTATATTCATAAAAGAATTCATAACTGCCATTCCCTTTGAAGTACAACGAAGGAGCCTGAATTTCTTTTACTTCATAATGAAAACCGATTGGGATATCCGCAGTAAATATAGCCTTTCCATTCTCGCCGGACTCTGCTTTCTGGATCAAAGTTCCCTTTGTGACTAGAACAGAACCATCTGCACCGGTAATATCTTCTTTTGCATACAGACCAAAAATTGCCCCTTTCAGAGCCGCCTCATCATTGATTGATTGTTTCAGCACTTCCACAGATACCTTCGGTCTAGCATTCTCATACTGCGTTTCTTCCTCAACGACTTCTACTGTCTGCCCCGCATAAGAAAGGGTTACTACATGGGTACGTTCTTCTTCCGTTTTCCCTATGGTCAGCGTATCTGGTGCTTGCTGTTCTACTACTTTATAAGTTCCAAGGTACAGCATATCCGAAGAACAGCTTCCATCTTCTTTCGTCTCCAATTCTGCTGCCAAATCTCCTGCTTGATAGATTTTTGTCTGTTTATCCTGACTGTAAATATCTTCAGCGGCATAAATCTTATATTTTGCTCCTGCAAATGCTGCATTTGTATAAAGGAACTGAAGGTTTCCTTCCTCTCCGGATACTCCAGTCAGTTTCTCTCCCTGTTTATGTACAACAATTTTCCCTTTCTGTTCCTCATTTTTCACAGTCAGCATCTGTGTTTTTGCCACTTCCAGATTGACATTATAAGAATTCGTATTCAGTTTATACCCTTTCGGTGCAGTGATTTCCTTGATATACACCGTATCCTGTGTCTTTGTCAGTTCCGCTTTGGTTGCTCCTTTTTCATTGGTAGGAGGCATCTTCAGTATCAGATCTGTACAAGCCTGATCTCTATAAATTCCAAAAACAGCCCCTGCAAGTTTTACACTGCTCTTTGCGTCTTCTTTGATCACTTCAACCCAAGCGATATCCATCCATTGAATGGAAAAGGAAACCGATGCACTCGGTTCTTCATAAAAATCCCCATATCCAATATCCTGATTTCCAGATCCAGTTGAAACAACCAGCGTTTTCCATTGTGCCCCTACCTGGCCACCCAGATTACCGCTTTCCCACGTTCCATGTACCGTTTTTAAAGCTGTAAAATAAAAAGTGGTTCCTCCATGGATTTTGACTGTGCCACCTGTTTGTTCTTTTCCGGCTGTATCATGATAGGTAACTCCTTCTGGCAAAGGCAAGGTGATATAATTTCTATGGTCTCCATTCAATGTAATATTCTTTGTCTTCTGCATATCTCCTTCCAAAAAAGCTGTTTCTTTTGTGGAAGAAAGGCTGATGGCAGCACTTGGCGGTGCTTCCTGCCCGCAAAGGTAATTGATATATTCCATGACGCTATAGCGTTTCAATCCGTCCTGCGTGCAGCCCACGAATGCCACCTCCGCTCCGCCGTAACAATAACTTGCTGCTAAATGTGTCAGGACATATTTGATGTCATTGCTGTAGTTCTTTAGATATTCCCCAGTTAAATCTCCCGGTCCTCCATATCCGTAATACAAAACCTTCTGTAAGTTTAAATTGCTTTCATAAAGTTCAGCAACATAATCGGAAGAAGGCGGGGACTGTAAGTTTGATTCCAGACAGTATGCAATCCGGTCATTGACATAGAAATAACAGGTACTGTAAGAACCTAAATCACTTGGATATACAATCTTCTTTCCTTTCACTAAAGAAGCTTTTTCTCTTGCCTGTTCTATGGAAGATGGTACAACAGAAAATAAAACCCCCGTTTCTTCCTTTAACACACTGGTATCAATATTGGCGCCATCCGGCTCTGTATCTTCTTCCCCGCTTTTTTGTTCTTTCTTCTGTTTCCTGTCCTTTTTCGGACTCTCTCCTTCTTTTCCCGATTCCTTTACAATGATTTTTCGTGTAATCTCATAAGATTCCCCGGAAGGTTTATGCACCTGATAAATGCAGTCATACATTCCAGGTCTATCTGCATCAAACAATTTTCCATCTTTATCTGCTGCCAAAACAAAGGAAATTTTTTCGCCTTCCTTTACAGTAATACCCGTAAAGTCTGAAGCCGGGTCAAAAGTTTCCCCCTGCTTGATGGTAATGTCCTCTGCCTGTGTTTCCTCTTTACTCTCTGTCTGCTCTATTGATGCTGCCATAGCACTGCTTGCCCCTGTCAAAAGGGAAGAACACCCTAATAAAACTGCTAAAAAACCTGCTGTGCATCGGTTTTTCCATGTTGTTTTCAATAAACAATCTCTCCTTTCTCTTTGTTGTTTTTTCAAATGGGCAGTTCCATTTTCGGGAATATGCTGCATATCAAAAACTGCCCTGCTTCCCATTTTTCTTTAAGGTCTATCCCGAATCATCCACTTCTCTCCTTTCTCATGGCACTTTAAACCATGCAAAAAAGGAACTGCTTTTGCAATTCCTCTTTTGCACATTTTAAAAATGAACTATTTCCTATTTTCCCTGATTTCCTTTGTCAGCCAGTCATCAATCCCTTTTTCATGTTCTGCCCATAAACCGTCCGGATCCATGTCCCACTGATTACGGTTGCAGGATAGAGAAAGTTCCTCACAGATATGGTATGTATGGTTACAGCCTTTTCGTATAGTATCCCGTTTCAATCTTTTTTTCGGGCATTCAAAATCCGGATTCCCTTTTTTCTTCCTGTCTTCACACTCCTCACAGATTTCACTATACTTTTGGTCGCAGACAAGCCTAAGCTGCTTATCCATGTCATATACCTCCTCCACATGGGAAAGTCCACGTTTTTTTAATACCTGCAAAACCTCATACAAATCTCTCCAATTTCCAATCCCTGGATTTCCAAGGAATGTTTTTCCGGATACCTGATGGGCTATCTCTGCTTTTAAAATTCCTTCCGTTACATAAATCTCACTGCCTTCAGTTTTTCCAGATACTCCTACAATACTGCTGATTCCACACCCTTTCTTTTGGTTTGCACTAGAAAGCCATACATATTTATTTTTTCCTTTGGGATGATCCAAACGTATCTGAAATCCTGCCAGATATTTATCTACCGGATAAACAGGGCAAAGATACCCTCTGTTTCCTTCATAAAAATTAAGATCCCAGTTTCCTTCCCAATTAATATAAAAACCTGGAACACCTTCCAATCGGAATCCTTCTTTTATCAGCCGTCTCGCGATCTGTTGCGAATCCTCCTCACTGGTACTTTTATATCCCTTTTCTTCCATGTGCAGGATCATCTCCCTATCTGCCCCTCTTCTCTCCAGATCTTTGCGATGATACTCCTTCAGTTCCAGATAAGAGAGCATTTTTTTATAAACCTGATGTCGCTGTTCTAAATCCACTGGTTCAGCCAGATGTTCTTTCTGTTTCCTTGCCCGTTTCTTAATTCCCTGGCTTTCTTCCTGCATTGCCTGTCGCGTCTTTTTCTTTCTGCCAGGTTCTTTCTGCTTTCTTCTATAAATTTCCCGATATGCTTTTTTATACCGGTCTTTTCCTGTCAGATGACAAAGATCCGCATAAAGTGTCAGCATATTATGGCCGGTTCCACAATCAAAACAATGAAAGACATTCATGATTTTCCCTTCTGCACAGACACAGATGCTTGCCTTTCCCCTGGCGTCACCACAAAATGGGCATACAACATTTGCTGCATTCTGGGTATCTTTTACCTGGTATCCATTTTTACAGTTTTCTAAAAATTCTATATCCAGTAACTTTGCTACATCAAAAATAGTAAACGGGGCAACCGGATCAGATTCTGTACGCTTTCTTTTTTTCATACCATTTTAACCTTTCTGGAAGTATCCCCTTATAAAGCGGAAAAGGCATGCCCTGCACGCCTCTTCCTTATCCTTTAACTTTTTAAGCAGCTTTCTGTTCACAGCCTTCCAATAAAAGCTGTGCTGCTTCTTTCATCTTAAAATCTGAACCTCTGTATTCCTTTGCAAACCATTGCAACTGCCGGTAACCTGCTTCTGTTCCAAGCATTTCCCCAAATGTTTTTCCTTCAAACAACGCATAAGGACAGATTACTTTTTTTGCCTCTTCTATCGTCAGGGGGATCTTCTCCATTTCACTTTCCATATCTCTTTGTAACTGCAAGAAAAAGTCATCTTCATCTACCTCTTCAAAAGGAACTTCTTCTTTTACCTCTTCAAAATCTTCTGAATGCCCGGAAATAATAGCGCCCTCTTTCCTGTCCGCTTCTTTATCAGTCTCTCGGGACTCCTCTGCTGTTTTTGCCTCATTGCCTTCTGTTGTCTCCTGTTTCTCGGATGGTTCCGGCTGATGTGCTGAAAAATCCAAAAGATTCATCTGTCCAAAATCTTCCTCATTTTTTTGAGACTTCAAAGAAGAACTTTTTGTTTCTTCCTTCTTTTCCTCGTTGATCTTTTCTCCTGAAACATTTTCTTTTTTCTCAGGTTCCTGTACTGCTTTATCGGTTTTCAAATCTTTTGTAGGAGGATGCTCAGATGTTCCTTCATCATCGCTCTCCAAAAATTCTGTCGACATATCTCCTAAATTTTTTGTCTCTTCTTCTGTGTTCAAAGATCCCGATGTTTCCGTCACTTCCAAGGATTGTTGTTCTTCCCTCTCAACCTCATGACATTCTGCATCTTCTCCTGTATCTTCTGCTTCGTTTTCTTTCAAAAAATCGGCAGGATCTGGAAGAAAATCTACTTGTTTGATGTTTTCTTTCTTTTGATTCATATCGGTCACGGATGGTTGTGATAAAGGGCTGTCTGCTATTACATCAGAAGACTCCTTCTCTGGTTTCTGCGGTTTTACTGGCACTTTTGTTTTTTTCTGATCTGCTTTTTCTTTCGATTTGTCCGGCCCATTTGGTGGTGTACCTTTCATATCTGGATCTTCTGTTTCCTGTTTCATACGGAATTTATATAAAAAGAAGTATTTAAACCCATAGGTCCACGCTGCCCCTTTTGCTTTTGCAGGTGAATCCAAGTGATCTCCTACTAATTGGATACTCACCCGTTCTTTTTCATCCAGACAATCTGCATTGACAATAAAGAAGGTAAGTTTTGCCGTATAAATCCAACTGCCATCAACTTTGCTGTAAGTTGCATCTGTTTCTTCCAATTCCTGCAAACAGATGTGATACTTTGTAAACGCTGGATTTAAAAGTTCAAAGATATCATCAATCTTTACAAAATCGTAATCTACTTCGTCTGAATAATGCTTTTTTAATAACTTTGGCATTTCATTTGATATTGCAATCAATTTTTGCTGTAAATTCATCGTGTCTTTATTTTCCATCCTTTATCCTCCTATTCCTTTCATTAAGCAGCCTGTTTTTGCTCAGCCATAACATTGTAATACCAGATATTCCTTGCCCCTACCTGATAAATCTCTTCTACATCCCAGATTTTATCTGCCCCATACTTTTCTTTCAGACGTTTCCTTTCTTGTCCGGATATCTGACTAAGCGGGTACTTTCCGTTTGTATTTTTTAACACCTCTGCATCGATATGAAAATATTCAAAAACACCTTGTTTTCCTCTGACAACTACGATTACGGTATGGTGTACTTTTTCCAACGCATTTCTCAGTGTCCTGATTTTTTCAATCCGTTCTGGCTGTTTCTTCAATAAAAATTGCACTTTACTGTTTACTTCTGTTTCAAAAATCCGGCGCATGGTTTCCCGATGCTGTAGTTCTCTCGCCCAAGCTCTTCCTAATTTCCGAATAACAGTCTTACGCTTTTTTAAATAACGAAAATACAGCCGGTTATCGAACACATATGTTTCTCCATTAAAAGCAAATTCCAGTTGTGGAATCATCTGGTCTGTCACAGATACTTCTTCAAAGATCACATCTGCTGCAGCCTGTTCAATCAGTTCTCGATATTTCCATGCAACTGCTGCTCTTTCAACTGCGGTAATTGAAATCTCCTTGTTTTCCTTCTCCAGTTTCTTTTGTGCATACTCCTGAACTTTATACTCCAAACAATGCATACAGCCACGTTGGAAGCGGAATTTTTTCCCTTCTGGGATATTTAGCAAAGTACGCAGAGAATATGCAACATCTGTAAATTCAAAAGTCTTCTGGTTAAAAAGTCCGACAAAATCCATGCCCTGATATAAGTGACTAGCTCTATTTTCCATGTCTGGTCCCATATACACAAAAGTAAAACCTCGACTGGAAACCTTAGTAAACACCGCATCTCCTGTCAGAAGAGCTGGATTGTTCTTTTTTCTAAGCCATTTGAAAAATCGTTTTGCAAATGCATTGCCCTTTGCCCAATTTGGTACATTTCTCATATTCTTTTTCTCCTTTTCTGTTTGTTTTTTATACAAATGGAAGACAGTATGAAGATGCCCAATACCGTATCTTTTCCATTGTCTGCTCTTTCTCACATTCCACCCACAGCCACTCTAATAAAAATTCTGTGAGTA
>ERZ1032091.71-NODE-71-length-42221-cov-12.739031_pt1 | contig 42221 bp, 29 predicted proteins | sample MGYA00518165_ERZ1032091 | MGnify/ENA primary metagenome ERZ1032091 (study PRJEB33719, sample SAMN04261302) | wastewater metagenome | biome: rural village; feature: human; material: feces | host: Homo sapiens | place: El Salvador | collected 2013-01-07 ...
CAGGTTTTTACCTTTAGACTGCAGGTAAGCCACGGACGGACGCAGACCGAAGTCGAACTGGTACTGAGCAACCACTTCGAAGTTCTGCGCTTTGTCAGCAAAGCCCAGGGAACCGGCGCGAGTTGCGTTGTAGGTCTGGGTGTACTGAGTGGCCAGGTAGATGTTGTTCGCGTCGTATTTCAGACCGCCGGTGTAGGTTTCAGCGTTGTCGCCACGACCCAGTGCCAGCTTGCTGTTCTGGTCGCCAAGACGTTTGGAGTTAGAGTATGCGAAACCAGCGCTGATGCCATCATAGATGTCATAGGTCAGAGAAGTACCGTAACCGTCGCCGTTCTGTTTCAAGGCGGTACGACCGTTGTTGGTAGGAGACAGAGCGCCTTCGCCGCTCGGGCTGCCGTTTTTACCCTGATACTGCAGAGCAAAGTTCAGGCCGTCAACCAGACCGAAGAAATCAGAGTTACGGTAGGTTGCAACGCCGTTAGCACGGGACTGCAGGAAGTTGTCAGAACCGTAGGTGTCGCCGCCGAATTCCGGCAGAACGTCGGTCCAGGACGTTACGTCGTATACTACGCCGTAGTTACGACCGTAGTCGAAAGAGCCCGCGTCGCCAAATTTCAGGCCTGCGAATGCCAGACGAGTCCATGCCTGATCGCTGGAGCTTTCAGTGTTGTTCGCCTGAACGTTGTATTCCCACTGGCCGTAACCGGTCAGCTGGTCGTTGATCTGGGTTTCGCCTTTCACGCCTACACGCATGTAGGTCTGGTCGCCGTCGACGCTCTTGTCGTCAGAGAAGTAGTGCAGACCGTCAATTTTACCGTACAGGTCTAATTTGTTGCCGTCTTTGTTATAAATTTCAGCCGCATTTGCTGCGCCTGCTACCAGCAGAGCCGGTACCAGGAGGGACAGTACTTTAACTTTCATGTTATTAACCCTCTGTTTGTTATATGCCTTTTATTATGCCACTGCTTACTGATTACCCTTCTAATCAGTCGGCTATTTCATTGTGCTGCAAAATGCAGAATAATCCAACAAGAATATGATACTAAAACTTCTAAGATGTTTCAAAGTTCCCACAAGATGTTTCAATTTGTAAATTCAGCGGAACTTTTTTCACCGCAAAATGGTCAGGGAAATACGCACTAATCATCAAAAAAAATATTTAACCTTTTATAATCAAAGCGATAGACAACAACATATCTATAGCACTGAATGGTAAAACAAAATGATCATTGGTGGCTAAAATAAGTGTCGCTATCATCATTAACTTTATTTATTACCGTCATTCAGTTCTGAATGTCTGTTTACCCCTATTTCAACCGGATGCCTCGCATCCGGTTTTTTTTTACCCTTCTTTACACAACTTTAATTTATCTGTGCTACGGCTAATGATTCCCTAACGACTATTAATCAATCAATTAGGCCATCAGTGGGGCATATTCTGCCAATGTCTTGTTATTTCGTGCGATTCTTCCCTTTTGTTTCCGTCAATATTGTCGCCGGTTAACCTTCCCGGCGCGGTTTCATTTACGCTTCGTTTCTAAGATAATTCCTGGGCGGCATCGCACCGCTGGCGCCAATCTGTAGTATAGATTTACGCCATTAGCCTTTATACTGCCAGCAGCATCTGCTTTGTTGCCAGTTACTCTGGCGCTACATCCTGTTTACAAACAATGATGAGTCGTTCAGCCACAAGATGACCCCGAAAAAATTCTCCCTGATCCCCGGCAACATCAGCCGCTTCTTCATTTTGATGGTTATTGTCCTGCTGGCGACAATGGGGGTGATGATCCAAAGCGCCGTCAATGCCTGGCTGAAGGAGAAAAGCTATCAGGTGGTTGATGTCTCCCACGCTCTGCACCAGCGCATTGACGCCTGGCGCTATGCCACCTGGCAGATCTACGACAATATCGCCGCCACCTCAGTCAACACCGCAAGCGGCGGTCTGCAGGAGACGCGTTTAAAACAGGACGTTTACTACCTGGAGAAACCCCGGCGTAAAACCGAAGCCCTGATCTTTGGCTCCCATGACAGCTCCACCCTCGAAATGACGCAGAAAATGTCCGATTATCTCGATATTTTGTGGGGCGCGGAGACCATTCCGTGGTCGATGTACTATCTCAACGGCCTGGACAATAGTCTGATCCTGGTCTCCACTCTGCCGTTGAAGGACCTCTCTTCGAGCTTCAAAGAGTCAACGATCAGCAGCGTCGTGGAGTCGCGGCGCGCGGAAATGCTGCTGCAGGCTAATACCCTTGATGAGCGCGAGACGTTCTCGCCGTTGCGCCATCTCGCCTGGCAGAACGCGCACTATTTTACGTTACGCACCACCTTCAACCAGCCCGGACACCTTGCCACGGTGGTCGCCTTCGATCTGCCGATTAACGATCTGATCCCGCCCGGCATGACCATCGACAGCTTCCGTATCGAGCCTGACCCGTCGCAAAATCTCGCCACCACGCCGGATAAAGAGAGCGCCGATCATATTGGGATCACCTTTAACGGCATGCAGATTGACATCGCCACCGACATCAGCACCACCGGTATGCAGTTGCTGTGGACGGTACCAATGAGCACCATGCTGCTGGAGTCCATGCAGAACATTCTTCTGCCGCTGCTGCTCAACATTGGTCTGCTGGCGCTGGCGCTGTTTGGTTTTACCACCTTTCGCCACTATAAAGGACGCAGCCATTCGTCTGGCGCCGGGCTCCCCTCCGCCGCCAACAGCGAACTGCGTCTGCTGCGCGCCATTAACGAAGAGATTGTTTCTCTGCTGCCGCTGGGGCTGCTCGTTCACGATCAGGAAGCCAACCGAACGGTTATCAGCAATCCAATTGCCGACCATCTGCTTCCGCACCTGAATCTGCAGAACATCACTAATATGGCGGACCAGCATCAGGGGGTAATTCAGGCCACCGTCAATAATGAGCAGTATGAAATCCGCCAGTATCGCAGCCAGGTAGCGCCGCGCACCCAGATCCTGATCATCCGTGATCAGGACCGCGAAGTGCTGGTCAATAAAAAGCTCAAGCAGGCCCAGCGCTTGTATGAGAAAAACCAGCAGGGACGGGCCGCCTTTATGCAGCACATCGGCAGCGCCCTGAAGCAGCCCGCGCTGACGCTGGCGGCAGAGGCGGCGGCGCTCAGTAGTACAGAGAATCGGACGCTGGCCCAGCATGCCGATGAGCTGGTCAAACTCATCGATGACATTCAGCTCGCCAATCTGCTGGAAAGCGATGCCTGGAAAACCAACCAGACGTTGTTCTCGGTGCAGGAGCTTATTGACGACGTCGTGCCGGAAGTGCTGCCGGCGATGAAACGCAAGGGTCTGCAGCTGCTCATCAACAATGCGCTCCCGGCCGGCGAGCAGCGCTATGGCGACCGTGAAGCTCTGCGGCGCACGCTGGTGCTGTTAATCCAATATTCAGTGACCACCACGCCTATCGGCAAGATCACCCTCGACGTCTGTCAGGATGAGTCGGCCAGCGATCGCCTGACCTTCCGCATTCTGGATACCGGCAACGGCGTCTCGGCAAACGAGATCGACAATATGCACTTCCCGTATCTCAACGAGACCCAGAGCGACCTGTACGGCAAAGCAAACGCCCTTACCTTCTGGCTATGCGACCGCATGACGCGCAAGCTGGGCGGGCAATTGACCATTAAAGCCCGGGAGTCGCTGGGGACGCGCTATACCCTGCATCTGAAAATGCCGGCCAGCGAAGAGGCGCCAGAGGCGGGAGAGCATTTGCTGGATGACGTTATCGTCCTGCTGGATGTGACTTCCAGCGAAGTGCGGCGGATTGTCACTCGCCAGCTGGAGAGCTGGGGAGCGTCCTGCATCACACCGGACGATCGGGCGACCAGTCAAGCCTTTGATCTTTATTTAACGGATAATCCGTCTAATCTTACTGCTTCAGGCTTGCTTTTAAGCGATGATGAGGTCGGGATACGCAAGATCGGCCCGGGCCAACTGCGGGTCAACTTTAATATTAGCACGGCGATGCAGGAGGCTATCCTGCAGCTTATTGAGCAGCAACTGGCGGAGGAGGCGGTTCAGCCCGTCACCTCAGGAAACGAGAGTAACGCCGAACTCCATGCCAGCGGCTATTACGCACTGTTTGCCGATACGGTACCGGATGATGTTCAGAGATTGTATACTGAAATCGAAGCGGGCGATTTTGCTGCTCTGGCGCAAACCGCCCACCGCCTCAAAGGGGCATTTGCTATGCTTAATCTGATACCCGGCAAGCAGTTATGTGAAACGCTTGAGCATCTGATTCGCGAAAAGGATGCGCAAGGCATAGAAAAATATATCAGCGACATTGACGCTTACGTCAAGAGCTTGCTGTAGAAGGTAGCCTTATACATGAACACTATGAACGTAATTATTGCCGATGACCATCCGATCGTACTGTTCGGTATTCGTAAGTCACTTGAGCAAATTGAGTGGGTGAACGTCGTTGGCGAGTTTGAAGACTCCACGGCTCTTATCAACAATCTTCCGAAGCTGGACGCCCATGTGCTGATCACCGATCTGTCCATGCCCGGTGACAAATACGGCGACGGGATCACGCTGATTAAATACATCAAGCGCCACTTCCCGGATCTGTCGATCATTGTTCTGACCATGAACAACAATCCGGCGATCCTCAGCGCGGTGCTGGATCTGGATATCGAAGGGATCGTCCTCAAGCAGGGGGCGCCGACCGACCTGCCAAAAGCGCTGGCCGCGCTGCAGAAAGGGAAGAAATTCACCCCGGAAAGCGTCTCTCGCCTGCTGGAAAAAATCAGCGCCAGCGGCTATGGCGATAAACGCCTGTCGCCGAAAGAGAGCGAAGTACTGCGCCTGTTCGCCGAAGGTTTCCTGGTAACCGAGATCGCCAAAAAGCTTAATCGCAGCATTAAAACCATCAGCAGCCAGAAGAAATCGGCGATGATGAAGCTGGGCGTCGAAAACGACATCGCCTTGCTGAACTACCTCTCTTCCGTCTCGCTGAGCGCGACGGACAAAGAGTAATCTCTTCGCCCTCTCCGTCTCGCCCCGGCGAGACGGAGCCCCCCATTATTCCCGCCCTTTACGCACCCGCGCCGCATATACCGTCAGCGTTTGCTTCAGTACGTCGAGGGTGACCGGCTTGGACAGACAACTGTCCATCCCCGATTCCAGACAGCGCTGCTTCTCTTCCGCCAGGGCATTGGCCGTTACGCCAATCACCGGCAGCGTCAGGCCAAGCTGACGAATGCGCTGCGTCAGGCGATAGCCATCCATATTAGGCATGTTGACGTCGCTGAGCACGATATCGATGTGCTGCTTGCTGAGGACGTTGAGCGCGTCGATCCCGTCGTTCGCGGTCACGCACTGGTAGCCGAGCGAACCCAGCTGATCCGCCAGCAGGCGGCGGTTGATCGGGTGATCGTCGACCACGAGGATCATCATGTCGTCGTTATTGCCGGCCTGCGCCTCCGGGGCCATCAGCGCCGGGCTATTTTCCGCACTGGCGAGCGCAACATGGAAAATACGCCCCAGCAGCGGCAGCAGTTCGTGGGGAGTCGTCACGCTGTGCAGCCATTCGCCGGCGGACCGCTCCTGCGGAATACCGATATGACGGCGACAGAAGATGACCATGGCCCTTCCCTGCCATCCGCTCAGCGCCTCATCGTCAGTGAGTAAGACATCCTCGGCGTCCGGCGTTTCGCCGGCATGGCGGCGGACCGTCAGGCCGTGGTAGCTGAGCAGCGAGGTGACGAACATCGCCAGCGAAGTGTTATGAATCGCCAGCCAGCAGGTCTTGCCAGCGAAACCGTCTCTGCTCACCGGTGAGGTATTCAGCACGCCATACAGAGGAATACGGATGGTAAAGCGGCTACCCATCCCCGGCTCGGTTTCCACAGCAATATCGCCATCCATCATGCTGATCAGTTTTTCACAGATCGCCAGGCCAAGGCCGGTACCCTGAAAATTGCGCTGCACGCCGGTCCCCACCTGAAAGAAAGGATCGAAGAGGCGCAATACCTCTTTCGCCGGGATCCCCTCTCCGGTGTCGCGAACGCTAATCTGCAGATAATCCCCCGCGCACTGGACGTGCAGGACAATACAGCCGGTATCGGTGAACTTTATCGCATTGCTGAGCAGATTTGAGATCACCTGCTGCAGGCGCATCGGGTCGCCGGACATTTGTTCCGGAACGTCCGGCTCGATAAAGCAGTACAGGCCCAGCTGCTTGCGCACCACCAACGGCAGATAGTTAGCGGAGATATGGTTCATGACTTCACGCGGAGAGAACTCCCGCGGCTCGATCTTCAACTGCTCGGACTCGATTTTCGAGAAATCAAGAATATCGCTGATGATTTTCAGCAGCAGGCTGGAGGAGTTGTTCATCGCCGTCACAAGGCGATCGACGCCTTTCGGCAACGCTTTGGTCTGCAGCAGATCGAGGTTACCGATGATGCCATACAGCGGGGTACGCAGCTCATGGCTAACGGTCGCCAGGAACATCGATTTCGACTGGCTGGCCTGCTCCGCCGCCTGGGCCATCTCCTGCAGCGACTCCTCCATTTTCACGCGGGCGGAAACGTCCACCAGCACGCAAATGGCGACGTTTTCATTGCGATAGCGTGAATGAACAAAGCTAATCTGCAGGTTGGTATGGTTGCTGGTCAGCACGTCGACAAAATTGACCTGCTGGCCGCAGATGATCTGCGTCAGCCGCTGGCGGTCCTCGTGGGTCAGCATGTTCAGGTAGTTGTGCGCCAGTTCATTACTGAGAATATTGGTCCCGTCGGCAGTGCGCAGAATACAGATCCCTACCGGGGCAGAAGCCACAATTTTGCGGTTGAACTGCTCGTGCTCTTCCAGGCGCTGGGCGTCATTCTCCGCGGGGATAAAAATGCGCCGCTCATACATCCGCGCCAGCGCGAACAGCATCGCGCCGCTGAGGATATTAAGAACGATAGCATTGATGATCAGCATACGGATCCGCTCCAGCACCTGATCTACCGAGACGGAATAGACGATGCTCAGGGAGGACGGCGAGAGGCTTTTTTTCAGCACCAGCTCGCGGAAACCCGAACTGTAGCCAAACCACATCCGCTCCTGCATCCACTTCGCTTCGCTCTGGATTTTACCTTCCGCACCGGCCAGCGAAATCAGCGGCTGGCCGTTATCGTCAAAGATCGTCACGCTCATCGGCAGGCTGCCCGGCGTAAAGAAGCTTTCCATGCGGATGGTCTGCTCCACGCCCAGCATCGCCTGCAGGCGATTGGCCATATAGACCGGCGTCAGGGCGTAAAAATAGCCCACCCCGGGGCGAACGCCCTGGCTTATCCAGAACAGGTTGTTGCCGCGCTCATTTTGCGGCGCGTTCCGATATTGCTCTATGCGCTGATGCAGGACTTTCAGCGCCTGATCGCGCTCAATCGGCACGTCCCGCAGGCCAAAGTTGGCCATGCAGAGGTTATCGCTGCCGATGAGAAAGATGCGGTTAAGGTCGTAGGCGGCAGTAAAATTATCCCGCCAGTAGCGCATAAACCATGCCAGCGACTGCAGCGAATTACGCCAGGTGGCGCTCATCGCGCTGCAGTCGGAATCGGGGTACAGGGGTTCAAAGTTGGGCACCGCCATATCGCCGTTTTGCCCTTGCGCTACCGCGTCCCCTGCCGACAAGCGGTTACCGGCGACATACTTCAGCTCTTTCATTACATCCGCGGTACGCTGGATATAGCGCTGGGCCTGATCGGCGTTGAGATTAAGCTCCTGATGGATTTCGGCTTCCCGCTCGTGCAGCGCGTTGACGATATAAAACACTGAGACAAACGCAATAAGCAGCCACAGCAATACCGCCAGCGCTCTGAACAGATAACGTGAAACCTTCAGGGTTGTATGAAAAGAGGCAAGATATTTCAATGTGGCGATGCTCGGCCGTCAGGGACTCAACAGAATGCGGTTAAGGTAGCGGTAAACCGGCTTTGCCGCAATGTTAATGCAAAAAGGGCCGGGAAAATACCCGGCCCTTCCAGAACATTTACCTCGGACGATTATTCTTCGTCTTCGGCGACATCGTCATCGGTATCCGCTTCCGGGGCGATATCGTCATCGCCTTCCGCCGCGCTACCGTCGATGGCATCCAGCTCTTCATCATCCACCGGCTCAGCCACGCGCTGCAGACCCACCACGTTTTCATCTTCCGCGGTGCGGATGAGGATCACGCCCTGGGTGTTACGGCCCACGATGCTCACTTCGGAAACGCGGGTACGCACCAGCGTCCCGGCGTCGGTGATCATCATGATCTGATCGCAGTCATCCACCTGCACGGCGCCGACCACGGAACCGTTACGCTCGGTGACTTTGATCGAAATAACGCCCTGGGTGGCACGCGACTTGGTCGGATACTCCGCCGCCGCGGTACGTTTACCGTAACCGTTTTGCGTCACCGTCAGGATCGCGCCTTCGCCGCGTGGAATAATCAGCGAGACGACGCTGTCGTTTTCCGCAAGCTTAATACCGCGTACGCCGGTGGCGGTACGGCCCATGGCGCGAACGGCGTCTTCTTTGAAGCGTACAACCTTACCGGCCGCGGAGAACAGCATCACTTCATCCTGACCAGAGGTCAGATCGACGCCGATCAGCTCATCGCCTTCGTTCAGGTTGACCGCGATGATACCGGCGGAACGCGGACGGCTGAACTCGGTCAGCGCGGTTTTCTTCACGGTACCGCTGGCGGTCGCCATAAAGACGTTGACGCCCTCTTCGTACTCGCGGACCGGCAGGATGGCGGTAATGCGCTCATCGGCTTCCAGCGGCAGCAGGTTGACGATCGGCCGACCGCGCGCGCCGCGGCTGGCTTCCGGCAGCTGATAGACCTTCATCCAGTACAGACGGCCGCGGCTTGAGAAGCAGAGGATGGTGTCATGGGTGTTAGCCACCAGCAGGCGGTCGATAAAGTCTTCTTCTTTAATGCGCGCTGCCGATTTGCCTTTACCGCCACGACGCTGTGCTTCGTAGTCGGTCAGCGGCTGATACTTCACATACCCCTGATGCGACAGGGTGACCACCACATCTTCCTGGTTGATCAGATCTTCGATGTTAATATCAGCGCTGTTGGCGGTGATTTCGGTACGACGTTCGTCGCCGAACTGGTCGCGGATCAGCTCCAGCTCTTCGCGAATCACTTCCATCAGACGGTCGGCGCTGCCGAGAATGTGCAGCAGCTCCGCGATCTGCTCCAGCAGCTCTTTATATTCGTCGAGCAGTTTTTCATGCTCAAGGCCGGTCAGTTTCTGCAGACGCAGATCCAGAATCGCCTGAGCCTGCTGCTCGGTCAGGTAGTATTTACCGTCGCGCACGCCGAACTCTGGTTCCAGCCATTCCGGACGCGCGGCGTCATCCCCGGCGCGCTCCAGCATCGCCGCGACGTTACCGAGATCCCACGCCTGGGCAACCAGCGCCGTTTTCGCTTCTGCCGGGGTCGGCGCGCGACGGATCAGTTCGATAATCGGGTCGATGTTGGCCAGCGCAACGGCCAGCGCTTCGAGGATATGCGCCCGGTCGCGCGCTTTGCGCAGTTCGAAAATCGTACGACGGGTCACCACTTCACGGCGGTGGCGTACAAACGCGGCGATGATGTCCTTCAGGTTCATGATCTTCGGCTGACCATGGTGCAGAGCTACCATGTTGATGCCGAAGGAGACCTGCAGCTGGGTCTGGGAATAGAGGTTGTTAAGCACCACTTCCCCTACCGCATCGCGCTTCACTTCAATCACGATGCGCATCCCGTCTTTATCAGACTCGTCACGCAGCGCGCTGATGCCTTCCACGCGTTTTTCTTTGACCAGCTCGGCGATTTTCTCGATCAGGCGCGCTTTGTTCACCTGATACGGAATTTCGTGCACGATGATGGTTTCGCGGCCGGATTTCGCGTCCACTTCCACTTCCGCGCGCGCGCGGATGTACACTTTACCGCGACCGGTGCGATAGGCCTCTTCGATGCCGCGACGGCCATTGATAATGGCGGCGGTCGGGAAATCAGGGCCAGGAATATGCGCCATCAGCCCTTCAATGCTGATGTCTTCATCGTCAACATACGCCAGACAGCCGTTAATCACTTCCGTCAGGTTATGCGGCGGTATGTTGGTGGCCATCCCTACGGCGATCCCGGAGGCGCCGTTCACCAGCAGGTTAGGAATTTTGGTCGGCATGACGTCCGGAATACGCTCCGTACCGTCATAGTTGTCGACGAAATCTACCGTCTCTTTTTCAAGATCGGCCATCAGCTCATGAGCGATTTTCGCCAGACGAATTTCGGTATAACGCATCGCCGCGGCGGAGTCGCCGTCGATGGAACCAAAGTTACCCTGGCCGTCCACCAGCATGTAACGCAGCGAGAACGGCTGCGCCATACGCACGATGGTGTCGTATACCGCGGAGTCGCCGTGCGGGTGGTATTTACCGATTACGTCACCAACGACACGGGCTGATTTTTTATAGGCTTTGTTCCAGTCATTGCCCAATACGTTCATGGCGTAAAGTACGCGACGGTGTACCGGCTTCAGGCCATCTCGGACATCCGGCAGCGCACGGCCAACAATGACCGACATCGCATAATCCAGATAAGAGTTCTTAAGCTCTTCCTCAATGTTGACCGGTGTAATTTCTCTCGCAAGGTCGCTCATCTAACCGCTATCCCTCTACTGTATCCCGGATTCAAAGGTCGCAAATTATAACACAGCCGCGCTAATAGAGGTAAAGCAATACGGTTTATTCATGGCGCGCTGCTGATATACTCGCAGGTCTGAACAGAAAAGGAGTAAAAGCGCCCATGAATGCCGAAAAAACGTCGGTAGCCCCTAACGTCGATCATGCTGAAATCGCCAAATTCGAAGCCGTCGCCTCGCGCTGGTGGGATCTGGAGGGCGAGTTCAAACCGCTCCACCGCATCAACCCGCTGCGGCTGGGCTATATTGCCGAACGCTCCGGCGGCCTGTTCGATAAAAAAGTCCTCGATGTCGGCTGCGGCGGCGGCATCCTCGCCGAGAGCATGGCGCGCGAAGGCGCGACGGTCACCGGGCTGGACATGGGGGCCGAACCGCTGCAGGTCGCCAGGCTGCACGCCCTGGAGAGCGGTATTCAGGTAGACTATGTTCAGGAAACAGTTGAGGAACATGCCGCGAAGCACCCGCAGCAGTATGACGTCGTGACCTGCATGGAGATGCTGGAGCACGTCCCCGACCCGCAGTCGGTGGTACACGCCTGCGCGCGGTTAGTGAAGCCCGGCGGCCAGGTCTTCTTCTCCACCATCAACCGCAACGGCAAGGCCTGGCTGATGGCGGTAGTCGGGGCGGAATATGTCATGAAGATGGTGCCCAAAGGCACTCATGATGTGAAGAAGTTTATCAAGCCGGCCGAGCTGCTGGGCTGGGTAGATCAGACTACTCTGAAAGAGCAGCATATCATCGGTCTGCATTACAATCCGCTGACCAATACCTTCAAGTTAGCGCCGGGGGTTGATGTTAACTATATGTTGCATACAACCGCCAAACAGGACTGAGGTCAGCACCTCCGCTTATGATGATTGCGCGGCATCAAGCCGCGTGATTATTTCTTCCGATGAAGAAATCAGCACTCGATCAAATTTTCATTTTTTTTCTGTTTTATTGACTTCTTCTCCAGGCCTTATGCGACGTGGACTTGCGGATTATTACCCTTCCGCAACCTCAATTTAACGTCAAAATCAACCCTTGTACTCAAAAGATTCCTTACTAAAATACTCACCATATAGCGTTTCTTTTATCGACAACCCCCTACATATAGTATTTATCCACAGAGTTAGTCACAACGGCCTTCTGTGGATAAACGGGGGATATTTTCTTTCACGGACAGGTAAAATCCACATGAATCAGAGTCTGCTGGTGACAAAGCGCGACGGGACCACCGAGCGCATCAATCTCGACAAAATCCATCGCGTACTGGATTGGGCGGCAGAAGGACTGAATAACGTTTCGATTTCCCAGGTAGAGCTGCGCTCCCATATCCAGTTCTATGACGGCATCAAAACCGCGGACATCCACGAAACCATTATTAAAGCCGCTGCGGATCTGATCTCCCGCGACGCGCCGGATTACCAGTACCTCGCCGCGCGTCTGGCGATTTTCCATTTGCGTAAAAAAGCCTTCGGTCAGTTTGAGCCGCCGGCGCTCTACGATCACGTGGTGAAGATGGTCGAGAAAGGTAAATACGATCATCATCTGCTGGAAGACTACACGGAAGAAGAGTTCCAGCAGATGGGCGGTTTCCTCGACCACTGGCGCGACATGAACTTCTCCTACGCAGCCGTTAAACAGCTGGAAGGCAAGTATCTGGTACAAAACCGCGTCACCGGCGAAATTTATGAGAGCGCGCAGTTCCTCTATATTCTGGTCGCCGCTTGCCTGTTCTCGAACTATCCGCGCGAAACGCGTCTGGACTATATCAAGCGTTTCTACGACGCGGTGTCCACCTTTAAAATCTCGCTGCCGACGCCGATCATGTCCGGCGTGCGTACCCCAACCCGTCAGTTCAGCTCCTGCGTGCTGATCGAGTGCGGCGACAGCCTGGATTCCATCAACGCCACCTCCAGCGCGATTGTGAAATACGTTTCCCAGCGCGCCGGCATCGGCATCAACGCCGGGCGCATTCGCGCGCTGGGCAGCCCGATCCGCGGCGGCGAAGCCTTCCACACCGGCTGCATTCCGTTCTACAAGCATTTCCAGACCGCGGTGAAATCCTGCTCGCAGGGCGGCGTACGCGGCGGCGCGGCAACCCTCTTCTACCCAATGTGGCATCTGGAAGTGGAAAGCCTGCTGGTGCTGAAAAACAACCGTGGTACCGACGCCAACCGCGTTCGTCACATGGACTACGGGGTACAGATCAACAAGCTGATGTACACCCGTCTGCTGAAGGGCGGCGATATTACCCTGTTCAGCCCTTCCGACGTCCCGGGCCTGTATGACGCCTTCTTCGCCGATCAGGACGAGTTTGAGCGCCTGTACACCCAGTACGAGCAGGACGACAGCATTCGCAAGCAGCGTATTAAAGCCGTTGAGCTGTTCTCGCTGATGATGCAGGAGCGCGCCTCTACCGGCCGCATCTATATCCAGAACGTTGACCACTGCAACACCCACAGCCCGTTCGATCCGGTAGTCGCCCCGGTGCGTCAGTCTAACCTGTGCCTGGAGATTGCTCTGCCGACCAAACCGCTGGAAGATGTCAACGACGAAAACGGCGAAATCGCACTGTGCACCCTGTCGGCCTTCAACCTCGGGGCTATCGACAGCCTCGACGAGCTGGAAGAGCTGGCGGTGCTGGCGGTGCGTGCTCTGGATGCGCTGCTCGACTATCAGGATTACCCCATCCCGGCGGCTAAACGCGGTGCGATGGGGCGTCGTACGCTGGGTATCGGCGTGATCAACTTCGCTTACTATCTGGCGAAGCATGGCAAACGCTACTCCGACGGCAGCGCCAACAACCTGACGCACAAAACGTTCGAAGCGATTCAGTACTATCTGCTGAAGGCCTCTAACGAGCTGGCTATCGAGCAAGGCGCCTGCCCGTGGTTCAACGAAACCACCTATGCGCAGGGCATCCTGCCGATCGATACCTATAAGAAAGATCTGGACGGCATCGTCAGCGAACCCCTGCACTACGACTGGGAAGCATTGCGCGAATCCATTAAAACCCACGGCCTGCGCAACTCCACGCTCTCCGCGCTGATGCCGTCCGAGACCTCGTCGCAGATCTCCAACGCCACCAACGGCATTGAGCCGCCGCGCGGCCACGTGAGTATCAAAGCGTCCAAGGACGGTATCCTGCGCCAGGTGGTGCCGGATTACGAAAACCTGCAGAACGCCTACGAGCTGCTGTGGGAGATGCCGAACAACGACGGTTATCTGCAGCTGGTGGGTATCATGCAGAAGTTTATCGACCAGTCGATCTCTGCCAACACTAACTACGATCCGACGCGCTTCCCGTCCGGAAAAGTGCCGATGCAGCAGTTGCTTAAAGACCTGCTCAACGCCTATAAATTCGGCGTCAAAACGCTGTACTATCACAACACCCGTGATGGCGCTGAAGACGCCCAGGATGACCTGGCCCCGTCCATCCAGGACGACGGCTGCGAAAGCGGCGCTTGTAAGATCTAAGGTATTTTTGCCGGGTAACGCTACGCTTACCCGGCCTACGTTTGTGTAGGCCCGGCCAACCCATTCCTGCCGGGCAATACAGTTCAACAGGACTCACTTCAATGGCATACACCACTTTTTCACAGACGAAAAACGATCAGCTGCTGGAACCCATGTTTTTTGGCCAGCCGGTTAACGTGGCCCGCTACGATCAGCAAAAATACGACATCTTTGAAAAGCTGATTGAAAAGCAGCTCTCCTTCTTCTGGCGTCCGGAAGAGGTTGACGTTTCCCGCGATCGCATCGACTACCAGGCGCTGCCGGAACATGAAAAACATATTTTCATCAGCAACCTGAAGTACCAGACGCTGCTCGACTCCATCCAGGGCCGTAGCCCGAATGTGGCGTTGCTGCCGCTGATCTCCATCCCGGAGCTGGAGACCTGGGTAGAAACCTGGGCCTTCTCCGAGACCATTCACTCGCGTTCGTACACTCACATCATCCGCAACATCGTCAACGACCCGGCGACCGTGTTCGACGACATCGTCACCAACGAGCAGATCCAGAAACGTGCGGAAGGCATCTCTCACTATTACGATTCGCTGATCGAGATGACCAGCTACTGGCATCTGCTGGGCGAAGGCACCCACACCGTCAACGGCAAAACCGTGACCGTGAATCTGCGCGAGCTGAAAAAGAAACTCTATCTGTGCCTGATGAGCGTTAATGCCCTGGAAGCGATCCGCTTCTACGTCAGCTTCGCCTGCTCCTTCGCCTTTGCCGAACGCAAACTGATGGAAGGCAACGCCAAAATTATCCGCCTGATCGCCCGCGATGAAGCGCTGCACCTGACCGGCACCCAGCATATGCTGAACCTGCTGCGCTCCGGCAGCGACGATCCGGAAATGGCGGAAATCGCCGAAGAGTGCAAGCAGGAGTGCTATGACCTGTTCGTGCTGGCGGCGCAGCAGGAGAAAGAGTGGGCGGACTACCTGTTCCGCGACGGCTCGATGATCGGCCTGAATAAAGATATTCTCTGCCAGTACGTCGAGTACATCACCAATATCCGCATGCAGGCGGTGGGCCTCGATCTGCCGTTCCAGACCCGCTCCAACCCGATCCCATGGATCAACACCTGGCTGGTCTCCGACAACGTTCAGGTGGCGCCGCAGGAAGTGGAAGTCAGTTCTTATCTCGTCGGCCAGATCGATTCTGAAGTCGATGCCGACGATCTGAGTAACTTCCAGCTGTAATGAAGCGGATCTTCCTGAAAATCTCTGACACTCGCCTTGAGTGTCAGGATGAACACCCTTCCCTGCTGGCGGCGCTGGAGTCGCATAATATCGACGTCGAATATCAGTGCCGCGAAGGCTACTGCGGCTCCTGCCGCACGCGTCTGGTCTCCGGCCAGGTTGACTGGCTGACCGAGCCGCTGGCCTTTATCCAGCCGGGAGAAATTTTGCCCTGCTGCTGCCGGGCGAAAGGCGATATTGAGATCGAGATGTAGTCTTGTCAGGTGGCGCTACGCTTACCCGACCTACTGTTCCAGGACCGGCCGTTTACGCACTGCCGCCCTGGGCTGCTGAAACTGCCGGTGTTGACGGCCTCAAAATCGCTGAGACGTTCCCGGAAGGCCGGGGCAGCCCGCATGGATGCGGGCTGAGGGCCGTGTTTTGCAGGGACGCTGCCTCGGCCCGACCCGAAGCCTGCAGGGATAAGTCGAAGGGACCGCGCAGCGGCGATTTTGCTGGCCGGAGCCCGGGGGTACAGGGGGAGGCGGCGACTGGCCTCCCCCTGTGCGCTCCCTGCGCTATGAAAGGCATAACGCAGAAGAAATATCGGGAGCGCAATCTTCCAGGAAATAACATAGAACAAACGTTATTCCCGGGTCGAAATCGTTGCACGCCGAGAACAGTGTCAACAAAACCGCAGTTCGTACGCCGGGTAAGGCGTAGCCGCCATCCGGCTTTTTACTGTTTCGCGTCCAGGAACTGCACCGCTTTATCCGGGAAATCGGTAAATAAGCCGTCGACGCCCGCCTGGTTATACAGCACGTCATAGAGCTGATTAACGTTAGTCGCGTACTCCGGCAACTGATCCGCGCGCACGGTGTACGGATGCACCTGCAGATGGCTGGCATGCGCCTCTTTCACCATCGCCGTCAGCTTCACCGCCCCCGGCTTCGAGCCTTCCGCTACCAGCATATGGTAATCCGGGCCGATACCGTCCGCGTACTGCGCAATCTGCGCCATCGCCCCTGGCTTGAACATCCAGTCATAGCTGTAGTTCACCCACTTACCATCGGCCTGTTTCTGCTGGGTTTCATTCCAGTCGGTATAGGCGATGAGCTGCACCAGATTGAGATCCATCCCCATCTTCGGCTCCAGCTCATTTTTAATGCGTTTGAGCTCGTTGGCGTCAAAGCACTGCAGATAAACCTTATCCTGCTTGCTGGTATAGCCATATTCCTTCAGCACCTTCAATGTGCTGGCGGCAATATCTTTGCCTTCCTGGTGGTGGAACCACGGCGCTTTGATTTCCGGGTAGATACCGATGTTTTTGCCGGTGGAATGATTCAGCCCCTGGACAAACTCAATCTCCTCTTCAAAGGTATGAATACGGAAATCGGATTTGCCCATCGGGAATCGCCCGGGATAGGTTTGCACGTTCTTACCATTTTTCGGCTCAAAACCTTCGGTGAACTTCAGCGACTTAATCTCGTCCAGGGTAAAGTCGATGGCGTAGAAACGGCCATCTTTACGCGCCCGCTGCGGGAAACGCTGCGCAACGTCAGTCACCCGATCGAGATAGTGGTCGTGTAACACCACCAGCCGGTCGTCTTTGGTCATCACCAGGTCTTGCTCAAGGTAATCCGCCCCCTGAGCGTAAGCCATCGCTTTCGCCGGCAGGGTATGTTCCGGCAGATACCCGCTGGCGCCGCGGTGGGCGATGACCATTTTATCAGCCGCTGTCGCGCTGAAGCACAGCGCCGAACTGGACAGAATCATTCCGCTCATCAGCGCGGTAAGTTTCATTTTCATCGCCGCTCCTTAGGCTTGTTTCAGCTGTTGGTGATGGCGACGTTCACCGAGCATCACGATAACCAGCAGGATAACCGCCAGCACGCTGCCGCCGATCATCACCATAAAGCCGCCGTCCCAGCCGAAGAAATCGACGGTGTAGCCGACGATAGCGCTCGCGGCCACGGAACCGCCAAGATAGCCGAACAGGCCGGTGAAGCCCGCGGCGGTCCCGGCGGCTTTTTTCGGCGCCAGCTCGAGGGCATGCAGACCAATCAGCATCACCGGGCCGTAGATCAGGAAGCCAATGATGATCATACAGGCCATATCGACGCCCGGATTACCCGGCGGGTTCAGCCAGTAAACGACAGTGGCGATGGTCACCAGGGTCATAAAGAACACGCCGGTGGCGCCGCGGTTGCCTTTAAACACTTTGTCCGACATCCAACCGCACAGCAGCGTGCCCGGGATCCCCGCGTACTCGTACAGGAAATAGGCCCAGGAGGATTTATCCAGCGCGAAGTGTTTAACTTCTTTCAGGTAGGTCGGCGACCAGTCGAGAATGCCGTAGCGCAGCAGATAAACGAAGACGTTAGCGATAGCGATGTACCACAGCAGCTTGTTCGGCAGAATGTACTGCATAAAGATCTGCTTCGCCGTCAGCTCTTCTTCGTGCTTTTCGCTGTAATCGTCCGGGTAGTCGTTTTTATATTCTTCAATCGGCGGCAGACCGCAGGACTGCGGGGTGTCGCGCATCATTGCGAAGGCGAAAATCGCCAGCAGAATGGCGCCGAATGCCGGCATATACAGCGCCGCGTGCCAGTCGTTAAACCACGCCATCCCTAACAGGAACAGCAGCGGCGGAATGCCGCCGCCGACGTTATGCGCGCAGTTCCACACCGAGACAATCCCGCCGCGCTCTTTCTGCGACCACCAGTGCACCATGGTCCGGCCGCACGGCGGCCAGCCCATCCCCTGGAACCAGCCGCAGAGGAACAGCAGCACGAACATTATCATGATGCTGGACGTCGCCCACGGCACGAAGCCCATCACCAGCATCACCAGCGCGGCGAGGATCAAGCCAGCCGGCAGGAAAATGCGCGGATTCGAGCGGTCAGAGACCGATCCCATGATGAATTTCGAAAATCCATAGGCGATGGAGATACCGGAAAGGGCGAAGCCGAGGTCGCCACGAGAGAACCCCTGCTCGATAAGATAAGGCATCGCCAGGGCAAAGTTCTTACGAACCAAATAGTAGGCGGCATAACCAAAAAAGATGCCAATAAAAATCTGCCAGCGTAATCGGCGATATAGCGGGTCAATCTCCGCTGCTGGCAAACGCGCTTTATGCGCGGCGGGTTTAAAAATACTTAACATATCAGCCTCCGTGGCCCTTGCTGTTTTCTACTGACGTCACGACAAAATCCCAGATTAATCACCAACTTCAAATATGGTCGCGATGGTAGGCAATACGTAGAGTTGATACTGTGAAACATCGCACAATTTGTTACAGAAATATGACAAAACGTTCCAATGTGAGCATGAAATCACATAACACGCTCAAATAACGCGCGAATATGCTCGAAATCAAACAATAACCTTACTAATTGTGGGTAAATGGCGTTAAACGAAAGCAGAGGAGCTGAAGATGACGGGACGTCTTGATAGCGAGGTCATTATCATCGGCGGCGGAGCAACCGGCGCCGGTATCGCCCGCGACTGCGCCCGGCGCGGATTACGAACGCTGCTCATTGAGCGCCATGATATCGCCACCGGGGCGACCGGCCGGAATCATGGACTGCTGCACAGCGGCGCCCGCTACGCGGTGACCGACAACGAATCCGCCCGCGAATGCATCAGTGAGAACCGCATCCTGCGCCGCATCGCCCGCCACTGTATTGAACCGACCAACGGGCTGTTTATCACCCTGCCTGAAGATGACCTGGCATGGCAGCAAACCTTTATCGACGCCTGTCAGCAGGCTGGCATAGAGGCCACGCCGCTCTCGCCGCAGGAAGCGCTGCGCCGGGAGCCCGCCGTCAACCCGACGCTGCTGGGCGCGGTGCAGGTCCCGGACGGTACCATCGACCCGTTTCGCCTCACCGCGGCCAATATGCTCGACGCCCGCGAACACGGCGCGCAGATCCTTACCGGCTGCGAAGTAACAGGCCTGCTGCGCCGGGGCGATCGCGTCTGCGGCGTCCAGGTATACGACCGCCAACTTCACCAGGCCCGCACTCTGTACGCCGGGATGGTGGTTAACGCCGCCGGGATCTGGGGGCAGCGTATTGCGGAATATGCCGACCTGCGCATCACCATGTTCCCGGCGAAGGGATCGCTGCTGATCCTCGATCATCGGATTAACAACCTGGTGATCAACCGCTGCCGTAAGCCGGCCGACGCCGATATTCTGGTGCCCGGCGATACCATCTCGCTGATCGGCACTACCTCAATGCATATTCCTTATGACGAAATTGACGACAACCGGGTAACAGCGGCGGAGGTCGATACCCTGCTGCGCGAAGGGGAAAAGCTGGCGCCGGTCATGGGCCGCACCCGGATCCTCCGCGCCTACTCCGGCGTCCGCCCGCTGGTGGCCAGCGATAACGATCCCAGCGGGCGCAGCGTCAGCCGCGGCATCGTCCTGCTCGACCATGCCCAGCGTGACGGTATGGAAGGCTTCATTACCATCACCGGCGGCAAGCTGATGACCTATCGCCTGATGGCCGAGTGGGCCACCGACGCCGTCTGTCGTAAGCTGGGAAACACCACCCCCTGTACCACGGCCGAAGCCCCGCTGCCCGGTTCACAGGAGCCAACGGAAAGTACCCTGCAAAAGATTATCTCCCTCCCCACCCCGCTGCGCGGCTCGGCCGTCTACCGTCACGGCGATCGCACCCCGTCCTGGCTTGGCGACAGCCGCCAGCACCGTAGCCTGGTCTGCGAATGTGAAGCCGTCACTGCCGGTGAAGTGAAATACGCGGTGGAAAACCTGGCGGTCAACACCCTGCTCGACCTGCGCCGCCGCACCCGGATTGGCATGGGGACCTGTCAGGGGGAACTCTGCGCCTGCCGCGCTGCCGGACTGCTGCAGCGCTTTAACGTCACCACGCCCGCGCAGTCGTTAACCCAGCTCTCGGAATTTCTCAATGAACGCTGGAAGGGCGTGCAGCCCATCGCCTGGGGCGATGCGCTGCGCGAAAGCGAATTCACCCGCTGGGTCTACCTCGGCCTGTGCGGATTGCCACAGGAGCACCGGGATGAAGTTTGATTGCGCGATTATCGGCGGCGGGCTCGCCGGCCTGCTGTGCGGGCTGGCCCTGAATCAGCACGGCCTGCGCAGCGTCATCATCAGCCGCGGGCAGAGCGCGCTGCATTTTTCCTCCGCATCGTTAGACCTGCTCTCGGCGCTGCCCAACGGCGATCACGTCACTGACGTCGCACAAGGTCTGCAGCAGCTCGCTGAACAGCTTCCTGAACACCCTTATTCCCGGCTCGGCGCCGAGGCGGTACTCAAATACGCGACACAGACCGAAGCCCTGCTGGCCGCCTGCGGCGCGGTGATGCAGGGCGATGCGCGCCGGCCGCACCGGCGGGTAACGCCGCTGGGGACGTTGCGCCCGGCATGGCTGTCGCCCCTTGAGGTGCCTGTCGCGCCCCTGCCGTCGCAGGGCGCCTGTCTGGTGGGGATCAGCGGCTTTGCTGATTTTCAGCCGCATCTCGCCGCCGCCGCGCTCGGTCAACACGGAGTTACCGCCGCGGCGGTGGAAATCGAGTTACCGCTGCTGGATGTGCTGCGTGACAACCCGACCGAGTTTCGCGCCGCCAATATCGCCCGCGTCCTGGATGATGAGAATATGTGGCCGGCCCTGCATGCAGCGCTGCTACCGCTGGCGCAGCAGTATGACCTGCTGATCATGCCCGCCTGTTTTGGCCTCGCCGACGATCGCCTGTACCCCTGGCTGCAGGCGCGTCTACCCTGCCCGCTGCGTCTGCTGCCGACGCTGCCGCCTTCGGTTCCCGGGATGCGTTTGCATTCTCAGCTGCAACGCCAGTTCATTCGCGAGGGCGGCGCCTGGCTCGCAGGCGATGAGGTGGTGAAAATCAGCCATCGACAGGACGCCGTCGAGGCGGTCTGGACGCGCAATCACGGCGATATTGCGCTGCGTCCGCGCTTTACCGTGCTGGCCAGCGGCAGCTTTTTCAGCAACGGTCTTGTCGCCACTCGCGATAGCGTGCGCGAGCCGATCCTCGGCCTCGACCTTCACCAGACCCTGCCACGGGAAAGCTGGTACCAGCGCGATTTCTTCGCCTCACAACCGTGGCAGCGCTTCGGCGTGAAAACCGATGCCCTGCTGCGCCCCCTGCTGGGCGGTCAGCCGTTCCATAATCTGTTCGCCATCGGCTCATTGCTCGGCGGGTTCGATGCCATTCAGCTCGGCTGTGGCGGCGGCGTCTGCGCCGTTACCGCGCTGCACGCCGCCAGACAGATCCACGCCCTTGCCGGAGGCCGGCCATGAACGATACCCGTTTTGAAAGCTGCATTAAGTGCACGGTCTGTACCACCACCTGCCCGGTAAGTCGGGTCAATCCGCGCTATCCCGGCCCGAAACAAGCGGGGCCGGACGGCGAACGCCTGCGTCTGAAGGATGGCGCGCTGTACGACGAGGCGCTGAAGTACTGCATTAACTGCAAGCGCTGCGAGGTCGCCTGCCCGTCGGATGTGAAAATTGGCGATATCATTCAACGCGCCCGGGCACAGTACGGCCAGCAAAAGCCGACCCTGCGCGACGCCATCCTCAGCCATACCGACCTGATGGGTACCCTTTCCACCCCCTTTGCCCCCCTGGTCAACGCCGCCACCGGCTTAAAACCGGTGCGCCGTCTGCTCGACGCGACGCTCAACATCGATCACCGGCGTACGCTGCCGAAATATGGTTTCGGCACCTTCCGCCGCGCTTACCGCCAGCTCGCCGCCCGTCAGAAGCAGTACAGCGAACAGGTGGCTTTCTTTCATGGCTGCTACGTCAACTATAACCATCCACAGTTGGGTAAAGATCTGATTCGCGTCGTCAACGCGCTGGGTACCGGGGTGCAGTTGTTATCAAAAGAAAAATGCTGCGGCGTACCGCTGATCGCCAACGGTTTTTTCGACAAGGCGCGTAAGCAGGCGCAGAGCAACGTCGCCGCGATGCGGGAAAACACGCTACCGATCATTGCCACCTCCTCGACCTGCGCCTTTACGCTACGTGATGAATACCCCCATCTCCTCGATGTCGATAACAGCGATCTTCGCGATCGGGTCGAGCTTGCCACCCGCTGGATCTGGAAACAGCTGGCTGCCGGCAGGACGCTACCGCTGCGCCCGCTGCCGCTGAAAGTGGTCTATCACACCCCGTGTCATATGGAAAAGATGGGCTGGTCGCTGTATACCCTCGAGCTGCTGCGGCTGATCCCCGGCCTGCAGCTGGAGGTGCTGGATTCCCAGTGCTGCGGCATCGCAGGCACCTACGGGTTTAAAACTGAGAATTACGCGGTATCCCAGGCTATCGGCGCCCCGCTGTTCCGTCAGATTGAGGAGAGCGGGGCCGACCTCGTCGTCACCGACTGCGAGACCTGCAAATGGCAGATTGAGATGTCCACCAGCAAACGCTGCGAGCATCCGCTGACGGTGCTGGCGCAGGCGCTCGTCTGAGCCCAGCGCCAGCCTCCGCCGTCAATAGCTCGTTTTCTCTTGCGGCTGGGCGCTGGCAGATTTAAACATCGCCAGCCGGCGGTCCAGCGCCTGGGTATACAGCATGGTATCCACCCCGACGGCGACGAAGTTGGCCCCCCAGGCAAGACATTTTTCCGCCATCGCCGGGTCGACCGCCAGAAATCCGGCCGCTTTCCCCGCCGCGCGAATGCGCCGGATGCTCTGCTCGATCACCCGCTGCACGTCAGGGTGACCGGCATCGTCCGGGTAGCCCAGCGAGGCGGAGAGATCCGCCGGACCGATAAACACCCCGTCAATGCCGTCCACCTCGAGAATAGCGTCCAGGTTCTCCAGCGCGGTTCGGCTCTCGACCTGAATCAGCAGACAGAGTTCGTCATTCGCCTCCGCCATATAATTCTCCACCCTTCCCCAGCGCGCCGCTCTCGCCACGCCGGCGCCAACGCCGCGGCTCCCGATGGGGGGATAACGGGTCGCTGAGACCACCTCCCGAGCCTGCTCGGCGGTATCGACCATCGGCACCAGCAAGGTTCTGGCGCCAATATCCAGCACCTGTTTTATCAGGCTGCGGTTGCCCTCGACCGGGCGAATGACCGGCTGGCTGGCATAGGGGGCAATCGCCTGCAGCTGATGATAAAGGTCCTGAATGGTGTTCGGGGCATGCTCGCCGTCGATCAGCAGCCAGTCGTATCCCGACGTCGCAGCGATCTCCGCCATGTAGGATGAGGTGGAGCTCAGCCACAGGCCGATTTGCGTCTCACCGCGTAATAATCCCCGTTTGAAGGGGTTAGATAACAGTGCGTTCATAGCGATTCCTTTATTCAATGCTGTACGCTGCCGCGCTGGGGTACCGCGCGGGTAAGGCTCAATGAAAAGATAATGATCACCCCGACAATAGCGACGCCGGCCAGGGTTAACAGTCCGGCGGCGCTGCTGGCGAACAACGTTTCGGCCTGCACGCGCACGATCGGCGCCAGAAAACCACCGATGGCGCCAAACAGGTTAACAAAGCCAATCCCTGCGGCCAGCGCCGTGCCGGACAGCAACTGCGTCGGCATCGTCCAGAAGACCGGCTGCACGGCGATCACCCCGACCGCCGCCACGCACAGCGCGATGATAGCCAGCACCGGCGCCACCAGTCCGGACACCGCAATCCCGACCGCCGCCGCCAGCAGCGTCAGGGCGGCAATATTGCGCCGCTCGCCGGTGCGATCGGAGTAGCGAGGGATAAGCCAGGTGCCAAACAGCGCCGCCACCCACGGGATGGCCGTCACCACCGAGGCAACAAAGCCGACTTTGGTGCCCAGCAGCGCAGCAACCTGGGTGGGCAGGAAGAAAATCAGACCATAGACCGCCACCTGAATGGTCAGATAAATCAGCGCCAGCTGCCAGACCCGTCCGTTACGCAGCGCATCGGACAGGCGCGAGGCAATCTTTTTCTCCTCCTCGCGCGCCAGCTCGCTTATCAGCGCCTGTTTCTCCGCTGCGCTCAGGAAGCGGGCATGCTGCGGCGAATCGTCCAGCCAGAAGAAGGTGAACGCTCCCGCGGCGACGGCGAGCAGGCCTTCAATGACAAACATCCAGAACCAGCCGGGATGGCCCATAAATCCATGCATCTCCAGCAGCGCACCGGATAAAGGCGATCCCAGCGTCAGGGCCAGCGGCGCGCCCATATAAAACAGCCCCATAATGCTGGCGCGGTTTTGCTGGGGAAACCACTGTGAAGTGAGGTAGATCATTCCGGGAAAGAAGCCCGCCTCCGCCGCGCCCAGCAGGGTACGTACCAGCAGGAATTTCGCTTCCGTATCCGCCCACGCCATCGCCGCCGACAGCACGCCCCACAGCAGCGTGGTGCAGCCGATCCATCGCCTGGCGCCAAATTTGCGCATCAGCAGATTGGCCGGCACCCCGAGGAAGGCATAGACCACAAAGAAGATACCGGCCCCCAGCGCGTAGGCCTCATTGCTGAGTCCGGTATCCAGCTGGTAGGTCTCTTTGGCGAAACCGATATTAGAACGGTCAAGAAACGCCAGCACGTACAACGCCAGCATAAAGGGGATTAAGCGGGCGCGGTTTTTCTTCACCACGCTCTCCAGCAGAGTGTTGCTCATCATAATATCCTCAGGCGCGGGCCGCCGGGCGGCCCGACGCAATCAGTGTTGATAAGGACGCTTCAGGTTGCAGTCGCGATTGAGCTCGACGCCAAAGCCGGGTTTATCCAGGACCGATTTATGAATGCGCCCTCTCTCCGGCACCGGCTCGCCGAGCAGGATCGGGTCGAACTGCGGGCGCAGCGTGGCGCAGTCCGGACTGGTCATCAGAAACTCACTGAACGGCGTGTTGGTGAAGGTGATCACCGCATGATGTGAGTAAACCGACGAGCCGTGGGGCACTACCAGCTGCCCGCGCGCTTTGGCGATGGCCGCGATCTCCACCAGGGTGGTTAAGCCGCCGCACCAGCCAACGTCGGGCTGCATAATATCGATGCCGGTTTCCGACAGAGTGCGGAAGGACTGCAGCGTGCCGTGGTGCTCGCCGCTGGTCACCATCATCCCGGCCGGCGCCTGGCGCTTCAGCTCGCGATAGCCTTCATACTGCTGCGGCGGCAGGCACTCTTCGATCCACTTGAGGTTATAAGGGGCGCAGGCATGGGCAAGTTTGGTGGCATAGTTAACGTCCTGGCTCATCCAGCAGTCCAGCATTAACCAGAAATCCGGGCCGCATTTTTCGCGCATATCCGCCACCATGGCGACGTCTTTGCGGATCCCGGCGTCGCCATCGTGCGGCCCCCAGTGGGTAGGCATTTTGCCGCCGATAAAGCCCATCTCCTGCGCCAGGTCCGGACGTGCGCCGGTGGCATAGAACTGGATTTCGTCGCGCACCGCCCCACCCAACAGTTTGTAGACCGGCAGGCCAACCACTTTCCCGAACAGGTCCCACAGCGCCAGGTCGACACAGGAGATGGTATTCATCACCAGGCCGCCGGATCCCGCGTAGTAAAGGGTGGCGTTAAGCATCTGGTCATGGATCAGTTTGATATCGCTGACGCATTTGCCTTCGATAAAGCGGTTGAGATGTTTTTCGACGATAAAGCAGCCCATCTCCCCGGCCGTCGACACCGCAAAGCCGGTCTGTCCGTTGTCGGCTTCCACTTCCACAATCAGCGTCCCCAGCACGTTGATGCCAAACGACTGCCGGGACTGCTCATACTGTTTATATTTGCTCATCGGGGTGGCGATATGATCGTCAATCCAGTGGTTAGCCCCCTGGTCATGGTAATCGCCGCCGCCGGCGCCCTGCTCTGCTGTGGCGCCGCCGATGAACCAGGCGCGGACGTGTTTAATTTTCGGTAGGGTCATGATGTTCTCCTTATGATGAGGCGAGTTGTTCGAAGGGGCTTTTCCACCCCAGCAGACGTGAAATATCTTTCGCGCAGGCAATCGCCTTACCAGCCAGGTAATCGCGATTGTCTTCATTGATTTGCAGACGGGTACCCACCACCGAGATGGCGGCGGTCAGGTCGTTATTGGCGTTAAATACCGGGGCAGCCACGCAGCGCACATCCGGATAGTCCTCGCCATTATCAAAGCTCCAGCCCCGGGCGCGGATCCGCCCCAGCTCCTCCCGCAGCTGTTGAGCATCGGTGATGGTCGTTGGCGTGGCCCGCTCCCACTATAGGTCTTCGATAATCGACGCCTGAACGCTGGCGGGCTGCCAGGCCAGCAAACATTTGCCGATCCCGGAGCGGTAAAGAGACAGGCTCTTACCCTCATGCGAGCGCACGCTGATGGTGGCGGGAGACTCAATTTTCAGAATGTAGTAGGCGTTACCCTGATCGATAATGCCCAAGTGACAAAGCAGGCCGCACTCATCCATCAGCCGGGTGAGGCGCGGCCGCGCCAGCTCGCGCAGGTCCATTTTGCTCAGCGCCTGCCCGGCCAGCTCCACCAGCTTGGTCCACAGGCAGTAGTTATCCTGATTATCCATACTGATGAAGCGCTGCTTTTTCAGCTCGCCCAGCAGCAGATACACCGTGCTTTTCGGGATCCCCAGCTCCGCTATTATCGTCGCCGCGCTGCAGGGGCCGATGCGGCCAATTAAATTGAGGATCTCAATCGCGCGGGTCAGCGCCGGGACTTTCGTTGATTCCAACATACTGGACTCCAATCCTGAATACTGGAATCAGTGTTGCGATTGTCCGGGCGGTAAAGTGTGAGCGACATCGCGGGGCAATCGTTTTCCCGTATACTGGACCGTTCGCAGCAGAAAATTGCGACTTAACGCACAGAATTTTTTCAGAAGAGTACAACAGGTTGGACGACCGGCGCCCCGAGGATACGGTGCGCCGGGGGGAATGACTTACAGCGAGAGGGAATCCACCACGTTAATCCAGCCATGTTCGCTGGCCAGCGGTTGGCCATTCAGCCAGCGACGCAGCATGTTTAACGCCATCATAGCGCAGACTTCCTGGCGTACCGCCAGGCTGTGGCGGGTGGCGCTAAACTTCACCCGCAGTGCGAAGGTGCCGTCCGGGGTGGCCAGGGCCACGTTAAGATGATCGTTTTCCTGACCGCTCACCGCCAGAGCCAGGCCGGCAAAATGGTTTATGCGCCGCTCGGCCGCCCAGCGGGCCGCCTGCGCCAGCGTCTCCTCCTGCGCCGGAACGACTTCGCTGGCCAGCAGCGGCGCGCCGGCGCGGGACAGCTGGAGCGCCAGCAGGCCGCCGGTAAACTGCTCGCTGAGCGTCAGGCTCAGCTGCCGCTCCTGCAGACAGCGGGCGATCTGCGCCGGTAACCCTTCCGTGCCTTCGAAAATCAGGCTGTCGCCAGCCACCTTACGCACCTCCGGCCACAGGGCCAGCATGGCGTCGCGCTGGTTGGCCGGTCCGGTTAGCTTGAGTTCAATGATCGGCATCGACGAGCGGTAACCCATCACCACGCCCGGAGGCAGCGTCAGCGGATTAAGACTTTGCGCCAGCTCGCTCTCCGAGCGGCCAAAGGTGGTCAAACGCAGGCATACCGGCGGGTCCGGCAGCGTAAAGCGCTGGCGCAGGCGCGGTAAAATTTCCTGCTCGACCATCACCTTAAATTCAGAGGGGACCCCGGGAGTGAAAAACATCAGGCAGCGGTTGAGCTGGATGGCAAAGCCACAGGCCGTACCGACCGGGTTGTTGATCATCTCAGCGCTAGCCGGGATTTCCGCCTGCTTACGGTTGCTTTCCGCCATCGGCCTGCCGCGCTCGGCAAAAAAGCGGGTCATGGTTTCCAGCCACTCCGGATGCAAAATAAGCCCTTCGCCTTTCGCAGTGGCAGCGGCCAGCGCGCTCAGGTCGTCGCTGGTTGGGCCGAGGCCGCCGTTGACGATCAGCACATCCGCCTGTTCGCTGCGTTCGCGCAGAATCGCCACCAGCGCATCGAGATCGTCGCCAACGGTATTGCGGCGCGTTAACGGTAAACCCTGATTAAAAAAGAAATCCGCCAGCCATGCCGCATTGGTATCAATGATTTGACCATGCAACACTTCATCGCCGGTGGACAGCATTTCCACATTCAACATTGCTCACTCCTTGCCTGCCAGGTGAGAAATACTATAACGCAAAGCGGGATGCTGACGAGGAGGAAAATCTGGCGCAGCAAGAAGATGCCGCGCCGGAAGAGATTAGAAGCTGGCGCTGGCGCCGATGTATGGGCCGTCGGCGATGGTGTTATCGCGGTTGCCATCTTTGCCCGCCAGGTTCAGGTAACGGTAGCCGGCCTGGATGCTAAGCGGACGCATAATGGTCCAGCTGGCGCCGACGTTGGCTTCCTGGTAGCTATCAATGCCGCTGGAGAGCGAATCCGGAGAGTAGTAATAATCGCCGTACAGGCGGAAGCTGTCGCCGATTTTCCACTGCAGGCCGCCGCCGACCGCGGCCGCATAACCTTCATCGCCCTGTTTCGGATTGGTGTAAATACCTTTACCACCCACGGTCGCGAGGAACGGCCCCAGCGGAATATTGAGTCCCAGGCCTAAACCCGCGGCGTCGCCGTCGTTATCGCTGTGCAGCCAGTTACCCGAAACGGCCAGGCCGGTGGACTCGGTGCCGAAGCCGACGCCAAGGTTGGTGTAATGCTCGCCGGCTTCACCGGTAACGCTAATCGCATGGGCCGCAGAAGAAACCATCATCACGCCCGCCAGCGCCATAAAAATGCTTTTTTTCATTATTTACTCTATCCAGAAAATTAAAATCAAAGAAGTCCCGAAAAACCTGAAAATTCTACTGCGCACCCATCAGGAATCAATGACCTGGCGAAATGAATTTTCACAAGAGTGTAACCAGTTGCGTATTTTTACGGCATCGAGCGTTGCCAGAACCACGAACAGCCTATTCAACGCCAGTAATATTCATGTTTATTATGATTAACGCTGACACATTGACGAAAACAGAGAGCTGGCGCCGCACGATCGGCGCGGCGCGGGTGGATAAGGGAATAATTAATGCTGCAGCCGGGCCAGACATTCCGGGGCGAGGCCGGTCAGTTTCGCCACCAGTGACAGGTCGAGTCTGTTAGCAAGCATCGCCCGGGCGATACGCTCCGCGGTCTGCTGCTCACCTTGCTCGATACCTTGTTCGATACCTTGCTGTAGACCTTGTTCAAGACCTTGCTTTAATCCTTGCTGATGGCCGCGTTGTTCCAGAAACTGGGCAATATTCATTAGCGTCTCCTTATGCGGCCGCCGGGGAACGTTTTGCGCAAGATGGCGCAAAAAAGCAACCGGATCGGCGGCGTTTCCTGCCTGTAATAAATAGTGCAACAGCGTCTTAAGCTGCCTGCGGCTAGTGTATCCCAGCGCCAGGAGCCTGACCAGCTGCTCATGCAGGTCCATCAAATCCCGCTGGCGAATATGCTTCTGCAGCAGCTCCAGCATCGCCACGCGCCGGTGGCGCATGATTTCATCGTCCGGGGTGCTAGTGATATCAATTAAGGGAAAATCTTCACCATAGACCCGCCGCGCGATGTCCGGATCGGCAAAGCCTGCCAGCCAGCACATTGGGTAAGGCCAGGGAGAAACGCGACCATGATAAAACAGCAGCGGGATCACCAGCGGCAGCTGCGTATGCCCTTTATCCAGATGACGCTGCATCGCGGCTATCGCATAGCGCATCAGGCGAAATGCCATATGGCGGTCCGCCGAGCTTTGGTGCTCTATCAACAGATAGATATAGCCCTCCCCCGCCTGCGTTTGCAGCGAGTAAAGGATATCGGAATGACTCGCCCGCAGTTCGTCGTCGATAAAGCTACCGGACTCCAGCCGCAGCGTGTTTAGATTACATAACGCGCGCAGCGGTGCGGGAAGGTGAATGTCCAGAAAATCCCTGGCCGTCGCCCGATGCGACAGCAGGTGTTTAAATACAGCATCGTGGGGGGAATTCGTCGCCCTTTCCATGGCGGTGCTCCATACAATCATTTTCGCTTAACGTAGCACTCAACAAGACCTGAACTGTATTTCGCTTGCAGTTTACCGAGGCGGCTCGCAAACTATTTCACCAGCATACCGCCCCATCCCTCTGCAGGAGAAAACCCATGCGCCACAGGACGATTGTTTGCCCGCTGATCGAGAATGAAGGCCATTATCTGCTTTGCAAAATGGCCGCCGACCGCGGGGTTTTTCCCGGGCAATGGGCCTTATCCGGCGGCGGCGTGGAGCCAGGGGAACGTATTGAAGAGGCGCTGCGGCGGGAAATACGCGAAGAGCTCGGCGAAAAACTCATCCTTACCCATATCGCGCCATGGTGCTTTCGCGACGATACCCGCGTCAAAACCTACCCCGACGGGCATCAGGAAACGATCTACATGATCTATCTCATCTTCGACTGCGTGAGCGCCAATCGCGATGTGACGATCAACGAGGAGTTTGACGATTACGCCTGGGTCAAAGCCGAAGATCTCAAAAACTACGATCTTAATGCCGCCACCCGCGTTACTCTCAGCCTGAAAGGGCTACTTTAGTCCAGCATACCGCGTTCAACCCACCCGGCGTTATGCCGCGGGATAATGCGGGTGGCTACGATACGGTCGCATGCGTCTGCTGCCTGACCCACTCGCACAGCGCCCGGCGCGAAATCTTAATCCCGCCGTTTTTTAACGTTTCCGGCAACCGCAGCCAACGCACCGGCTGCTGAAAACGCGCTAACCGCTCAGCGCTCCATGCCGCCAGCGCGCTCAACTCGCAGCCGTCATCGCATTCCACCACCGCTACCGGGCGCTGGCCGTATTCCGCATCATCCAGCGGCACGATAAACACCTGCTGTACCTGTGGATGGGCGAGTATCACACGCTCGACCTCTTCCGGTTGAATACCTTCTCCACCGCTAAAAAAGAGGTTATCCAGTCGCCCAACAACCGTCAGCCGACCGTTATGCAATGCTCCGCGATCGCGCGTCGCAAACCAACCTTCATTGTTGGTTAATGACAACAATTGACCATCCCGCCAGTAGCCTGCGGCCATACTCGACGCCCGCAGCCAGATCTCGCCGGCGACAATTTTCACCTCTCGCCCCGGCAGCGCTTCGCCAACATCCGCAGCGCCGTCGGCCTCTTTGGCACACACGGTGGAGGCGAATTCGGTGAGGCCATAGCCGCAGAAGCTGCGTATGCCCTGCTTTCGCGCCCGTTCAGTCAATTCGACCGGGATCGACGCGCCGCCGAGCAGCACCGCCTTGAGGGAAACCGCAGCATCATCATTCAGCAGGCGCCATAGCTGAGTCGGCACCAGCGAAGCATGGGTACAGCCGTGCAGCATCTGCGCCAGCGGCTGTTTGTCACGTACCGTGAGTCGCGCGCCGGCCAGCAGCCAGCGCCAGACGATCCCCTGACCGGAGACATGGAACAACGGCAGCGACAGCAGCCAGTCATCTCCTGCAGCAAACGGCATCAGCGCCAGCACGCCAGCCGCGCTGGCCAGATGGGAGTTGGCGCTATGTACCGCCGCTTTCGGCAGGCCGGTTGAACCGGAGGTCAACGTCATCGACACCAACCGATCGCCATGCCAACAAACGGCACAAGCGCCTTCTGCCGCCTGCAGAGTTAACGCCGGTAAATTCCCCGGCAGCGTATCACCGTTAAGCACCAGTTGATGCTGTACGGTTAACGCAGGCAGCAGTTCCTGCAGCAACACCGCTGGCAGCTGCGGATTCAGCGGCAGCACCCGCGCCCCGCACTGTAGCAGCGCCAGCCATGCCAGCAGAGTTTCCGGCTGGTTATAGGCCCGGAGCGCCACGCCCTGCCCTTCCATTACGCCCTGCGCGGCAAAACCAGACGCCAGCGCGTCAACCCGCGCGCATAGCTCCCGCCAGGTCAGCGGCTGGTTATTCAGACGTAAGGCGAGGGCCTCTCCGCGCCGCTGATGCCAATGCCGCCAGGGCCAGTCGTTAAAGGTCACAGCAGCGGCTCCAGCGCATCAATGTTGAGCACCGGCAGCGCACTTTCGGGCCACGGCCGTACCAGCTGGGCGCCCATCAGCGCCAGCGTATCGAGTCCAGGAATAGTCTGCGGCGTCAGCCAGGCGGCAACCCGCGCCAGCTGGGTTAAGCCGAGACTGGACTCGATCGACGAGCTGATCACTACGCTCAACCCCAGCGCATGCGCCGCGGCGACCTGTTGCTGCACCTTCTGCAAACTGCCGGTTAGCGTCGGTTTGATCACCACCGCGCGCACGCCCGGCTCAGCGACAAAGCGGAAATCCGCCTCGCGCAGGCTTTCATCCCAGGCGATAGCGATCCCTGTCTCGCGGCTAAAGGCCCGAGAATCCTCCCGCGTTTTGCAAGGTTCTTCAAGAAAAGCAATGCGCTGGCGGTACGCCGGATTAACGTATTTGGCGAACTGTTGCGCTTTGAGCGGCGTCCAGGCGCGGTTGGCATCGAGCCGCAGCTGCAGGTCGGGGATCGCCTCCAGCAGCAGATTGACCACCATACCGTCGCGGACCGCCTCCCAGAGGCCAACTTTGACCTTAGCGACCTTCTCGCCGGGCATCGCCGCCAGTCTGGCGAATAGCTCATCCGGATCGCCGGAGCAGAGCGGCGCCGCGCGATAATCCGCGGCCTGCGGTAGTTCGCCGCCAAGCTCCGCCTGCGCGCAGCTGATGCCAAACGCGACGGAGGGCTGCATGGGAAGCGGCGGCTCGGCGCCGTCGCGCCAGGCCTGTGCCCACGCTAACAGCGCCATTTGCGCCTCTTCCAGCGTCTCGACACTGAATCCCGGCAGGGGAGAAATTTCGCCCCAGCCTTCGCGTTCCCCCTCCTGCAGGCGGATGAACAGCCCGTCGCGGGTTTTTAACCGCCGCTCGCGCAGCACCACGCCCGCGTCCATCGGTATCTGCCAGCGGTAAACCTGCGAAACGCGCATTATGGATTCCGTTTAAATTTGCTGAAGTCCGGCTGACGTTTCTGGTTGAAGGCGTTGCGTCCTTCCTGCCCCTCTTCCGTCATATAGAACAGCATGGTGGCGTTGCCCGCCAGCTCCTGCAGACCAGCCTGGCCGTCGCAGTCGGCGTTCAGCGCCGCTTTCAGGCAGCGCAAGGCCATCGGGCTGTTCTGCAGCATTTCACGACACCAGCGCACGGTCTCTTTTTCCAGATCCGCCAGCGGTACCACGGTATTCACCAGCCCCATGTCCAGCGCCTGCTGAGCGTCATACTGGCGGCACAGGAACCAGATTTCGCGCGCTTTTTTCTGCCCGACGATCCGCGCCATATAGGAGGCGCCCCAGCCGCCGTCGAAAGAGCCGACTTTTGGCCCGGTCTGGCCGAAGATGGCGTTTTCCGCCGCGATAGTCAGATCGCACATCATATGCAGCACGTGACCGCCGCCGATAGAGTAGCCGGCCACCATCGCGACCACCGGTTTCGGGCAGGTGCGGATCTGACGCTGGAAGTCGAGCACGTTAAGATGATGAACGCCGGAGTCGTCCTGATAGCCGCCGTAGTCGCCGCGGACTTTCTGGTCGCCGCCGGCGCAGAAGGCTTTCTCACCTTCACCGGTCAGCACGATGACGCCGATATTGTCGTCATAGCGGGCATCCGCCAGCGCCTGGATCATCTCTTTGACGGTCAGCGGGCGGAAGGCGTTGCGCACCTGCGGACGATTAATGGTGATTTTGGCAATCCCGTCAGTCGATTTGTGATAGCGAATATCGGTATAGCCTTCGGAGCAATCGTGCCATTCAACGGGGGCGTAGAGCATTGCTTCATCAAGAGAGATCATAGAATGTCCTTCAGTTAACTTGCCAGAATCTGCGCCAGACAGGCAATCACCGCCGCCGGGTTGTCCCGGTGCGCGTTGTGTCCGGCATGGTGAATAAGATGGAGATCCGCCGCGAGCGTCTGCGCGATGGCGCGAAACTTCGCGTCGCGCTCGCCGCACAGGTAGTGAAAAGGAAAATCGCGCGCCTGCAGAGACGCGCGCAGATCGGCCTGCGCGGCAAGGGAGGTTGCCTGCAGCATCGCCGCCAGCGTCGCGCCGTTGTTCCGGCTGCGTAAGGCGACCAATGACTCACGCTGCGCGGCATTCAGCGAAGCGAAGACCGGCTGCTGATACCAGTCGGCAAAGACCTGCTCAAGCGGCTCGCGGCGAAAACGTTCCGCCCAGGCGCGGTCATTGCTGCGCCGCGCCTGCCGCGCCTCTGCATCCTGCAGGCCCGGATGGCCGCCTTCAACGATCAGCCCGCGCATGCCTGCGCGCGGCTGGCTGGCGAAGTTCATTGCCACCCGGCCGCCCAGTGAGTAGCCGATCAGCCAATACTTATGTATGTTGTAACTATTAAACATAGACTGCAGCAGAGTATTGACCCCGGCAAAGTCCTGCACCGCGATATCCGCGGAGCCGCCGTGCCCCGGCAGATCGAGGTACAGCCGCGGCCAGGCGGGAAAGGCGTCGCCCACTTTCCGCCACTCGTTGCGGTCGCCGGAAAAACCGTGCAGAAACACCAGCCAGGGATAGCCCGGCTGGCCGTTGTCGACAGCAGCGCTGAGGATCACAGGCGACTTACCTGCGCCAGCAGCTGCTGGAGGGTCTGCGCGCCGTCGGTCTCATTGACCGCCAGCTCAATCACCGTCGCCCCTGCCCTGCGCCAGGCGCCGGCCAGCGCCTCATCCAGCGACGGCCAGTCATCAGGGCGATGATAGGCCAGGCCGAACATCGCCGCCGCGTGGCTGAAATCCACGTCCTGCGGCATTAAATAGAACTGACGGCGTTCGTCCTGCGGCGTCGGCAGCATAGAAAAAATCTGCCCGCCGTTGTTATTCACCACGATCAGCACCAGCGGCGCCGACGCCTGGCGCAGCAGGGCCAGCGAGTTGAGATCGTAGAGCGCGGAGAGATCGCCAACGATGGCCAGCGTCGGTCGGGCGCTGGCGCGCTGCACGCCGGCCGCAGTGGCGATCAGGCCATCGATACCGCTGGCGCCGCGGTTGCTGTAGACCGGATACCCGGCCGGTAGCTGCGCCAGGGCGTCGATCAGGCGCACCACCAGGCTGTTGCCAACAAACAATTGGCCCTGCTCCGGCAGATAGCGCCGAATACGCTGCGCCAGCTGCGCTTCGCCAAAAGGCTCATTGCTGGCGACCGCAGCCTGCCACGCCTGCCCGGCAAGCTGTGGGATCACCGTCGCCCACGGCTGGCGTTTCTCCGCCGGATGTAATTCGAGCCAGCGCTCAACGCTTGAGAGCAGACGGCGACCGCGGTGCTGCGCCGGGTCGAGGCGACCGGGCAGATTATCCACCAGCCAGTATTCATCCGGCTCGCAGGTCGCCTGCCACTGGAGCACGCGTTTGCCGGTCAGGCTGCTGCCGAGTTGCACGACGATCTGCGCCTGCGCCAGCTCGCTGACCGCTTTGCCGTTGCCCAGCCACAGGTCGGCGCACGGCAGCGGCTGCCCGGTCTGCGACAGGACATCGCCGATCAGCGGCCAGCCGAGGGTCTGCGCCCACTCAGCGACCTTTTTCCCTTCCGCGGCGCTCATTCTGCCCGCCACGACGACGCCGCGTTTTTGTCGCCAGAAGAACCAGTCGCGCTGCTTCTCGCTCTCTAACTGCAGCGCCTGGCGCAGCCAGGGTTTGTCGCTCTGCCACCACTTGCCGAGCTGCTGCTGCCACTCCACGCCGGTCTCATCCATATCACCATACAGCGGTTCAGCGAACGGACAGTTAATATGCACCCCGCCGGCGTGCAGCGCCCCCAGCGCCTGGTCGATGGTTGAGACCAGCCAGCGGGCAGGAATATCCTGCGAGGGACGCGGCAAAGAAATCGTCTGCGCAGGATGGGAGGCAAACATCCCCGGCTGGCGGATAGCCTGGTTCGCGCCGCAGTCGATCAGCTCCGGCGGACGGTCGGCGGTTAACAGGATCAGCTTTTCACCGGTGAGCCCTGCCTCAATCAGCGCCGGATAGAGGTTTGCGGTGGCGGTCCCGGAGGTGACTATCACCGCCACCGGCTGCCGGCTGGCCTTCGCCAGTCCGAGCGCCAGGTGGCCGAGGCCGCGTTCGTCGAAATGGGTATGATGGATAAAGGCGCGGTTTTCCGCCGCCGCCAGGGTTAAGGGTGTCGAGCGTGAGCCCGGCGCGATGCAGATATGCTGCACGCCATGGCGCGTTAAAGCTTCCAGGATCACCGCCGCCCAGCGTCGGTTAAATGCGCTTACTGACATGAAATTGTCCGGTATCAAATATTGATGCTAAGTATAGATAAGGCAAAGTGACGTCGTTTTGATATGCATCGTCATTCAAGCTTTATGGACACAGCAGCGAGCGCAGCCCGGCCGCTTTGTTGTCTATCTCCTGCCACTCCTGCTGTGCATCAGAGCCGCTGACGATCCCCGCCCCGGCATACAGCCGCAAGGTGTCGTGGTTCACTTTCGCCGAACGCAGCGCCACGCAAAACTCGCTTTGCGCCAGTGACAGATACCCGGCGGACCCGGCGTACCATTCGCGGGAAAACGGTTCATGACGCTGAATGAACGCCAGCGCCGCCCGGCGCGGCAGGCCGGCCACCGCGGCGGTGGGCTGCAGCTGCAGCAGACAGCGGCTGTCGTCAGGCGCCGCCAGCTCGGTCCAGATGCAGCGTCGGAGATGCTGCACCTTACGCAGCCTCACCACCTGCGGCGGCAGGACGTCCAGCGTCGAGGCCTCACTCTGCAGGCGCTGGCAGATATCCTCTACCACCAGCATGTTTTCCCGCTGGTTTTTGTCGTCTTTCATCAACCAGTCGGCCAGTTGCTGCGCCTTCGCGTCTTCCTGATGGTTCGCGACGGTACCCGCCAGCGCTTCGGTGCGCAGCAGCGCGCCGCGCCGGCGCCACAGCCGTTCCGGCGTGGAGCCGAAAAATGCCTGCCGGGCATTGAACGCCATCAGGAAATGAAAACAGTTAAGATTGCTGCGCCGGCTAGCCGCCATGATGCTCACGGCGTCCAGCGGGGCGGCAAACTGCAGGTCGGTTGCCCGCGCCAGCACTACTTTATCCATTTCACCGGCGCTGATCGCCTTAGTCGCCCGCGCAATCATTGCCTGCCATTGAGGATAGTCGGATGAGTGGCGCTCGCTCAGCAACGGCGGTATGGCGCCGGGAGTCGCCTGAGTGGTTGTCAGGCTGGCGAGAAACGCGCGGGCCGTCGCGGCATCCTCACGCAGGGAGATATCACTATGCAGCACCAGCCGCAGCACGGCCCTGCCGCCGCACCGGCGCCACTCCAGACGCGGCAGCGCCAGGCTGCCCTGCTGCGGTTCAAACGCATTCAGGCCGCAGATACGCAGATCCTGCCGGCCGGCCTGGCGTAAAAAGCGGTTCGCCGCGTCGAGCGAGAAAAAGGTTTTTACCGCCCCCAGCGTCGCCAGTTCCTCATCGCCATTGCGCTGCTGCCAGTAAAACTGCGGCCATTGCGCCTGCTGGCCGCACCATAGTAGCGGATCGAAGGCATCATTCAGCGGAAAGGCAACATCGATAATTCGCGTGCCGGGCGAGTCTGGAAAAGACTCGCCCAGGCCGTCTTGCAAACGGGCCAGCGCAGTGGAAACAGACAGCACGCAAACCTCCACGGTAGTAAAACCCCACATTATAAGGGGTTCGACGGCGGAATAGCAGTACCCATGATGAGGGAGCGGGTTTTATCTTACCTGCTCGCCGGGCCAGAGCAGCGTGTGGACGAGGGTGCAGAGGAGTCAGACAGCGCGCTTTTCTCGCGCCATGCCTATGTGGGGGATGCCATCCTCATCATAGACCTCGGTCACCGGCGTAAAACCAAAGTGGGCGTAAAAGGATTGCAGGTGCGCCTGCGCCCCGAGGTAAATCGCCTTTTGCGGCCAGTGCTGCTGACAGCTGGCCAGCGCCTGCTCCATCAGCTGATAGCCGAGCTTCGCACCGCGGGCGGCGGGGCTGACGATGACCCGGCCAATCACCACCGGCGCAAACTCCTCTTCGCTTTTGAGGATCCGCGCGTAGGCCACCAGTTCGCCATCGCGCCAGCCGAGCAGATGGCGATTTTCACCAACCAAATCATCGCCGTCGACATCCTGATAGACGCACTGCTGCTCTACGACAAAGACTTCACCGCGCAATTTCAGCAGCGCATACAGCTGGGGAACGGTGAGTTCACTATGGTGGAGATCCTGCCAGGTCATCATCTGCTGCTCCTTATTGATATACTGATACTTTGCGACTCGCCCTGAGGACACTGGACGATGGAATTAACTTTTTTGGGGACATCCGCCGGGGTGCCGACCCGCACGCGTAATATGACGTCGATAATACTGAATTTGCAACAGCCGACCCGCGCCGAAATGTGGTTGTTTGACTGCGGCGAAGGGACCCAGCATCAGTTTCTTCACACGCCCTACCATCCCGGCAAACTGAATAAGATTTTTATTACCCATCTGCACGGCGACCACCTGTTCGGCCTGCCCGGTCTGCTGTGCAGCCGCTCGATGCAGGGAAACTCTCTGCCCCTCACCCTCTACGGGCCAAAAGGACTCAAAGAGTTTGTTGAGACCGCGCTGCGCCTGAGCGGTTCGTGGACCGACTATCCGCTCACCATCATCGAAGTCGGCCCTGGTCTGGTGTTCGACGAAGAGGGCTATCGGGTCACCGCGTATCCGCTCAGCCATCCGGTGGAGTGCTATGGGTATCGCATTGCGCAGCATGACAAGCCCGGCACCCTCGACGCCGCCCAGCTGATTGCCGATGGCGTACCTCCCGGGCCGCTGTTCCATCAACTCAAGCGCGGACAGCGCGTCGAGCTGGCAGATGGCCGGGTCATCGACGGCAGCCGCTATCTGGGGCCAGCGACCCCGGGTAAAACGCTGGCCATCTTCGGCGATACCGCCCCCTGCCCGCAGGCGCTGGAGATGGCTCGCGGGGCGGATGTGATGGTCCACGAAACCACCCTTGAGCAGGCGATGGCGGAGAAAGCCAATAGCCGCGGCCACTCTTCCAGTCAGCAGACCGCGGCTCTTGCCAAAGAAGCGGGGGTCGGTACGCTGATCGCCACCCACTTTAGCTCGCGCTACGATGCCGAAGGCTGTCTGCGTATGCTGGCGGAATGCCGGGAGATTTTCCCTAACACGCTGCTGGCGGAAGACTTTATGGTCTACAAGATGGCGTAAAATCCGGGCATAAAAAAACCGCCATCCCGGCGGTTTTTTATTGAGTCAATCAACTTACATCAGCGGCGTCGCCAGCTGCACGATGCTAATCAGCGGCTGCGGCCAGATACCGAGCACCAGCACCAGCAGCGCGGAGATCAGCACCACGATACCGCCGGCGCTGTACTGCCAGTTTGACGGCGCATCGCGATTCAGCTGCTCCGGCGCGCTCAGATACAGGCTGACGGCCACGCGCAGGTAGTAGTAGAGACCGATCGCCGAGCCGACAACCACCGCGGCAACCAGCCACCACAGATGCGCATGCACACCGACGGCCAGCACGTAGAACTTACCGATAAAGCCGAGGGTCATCGGGATACCGGCCAGGGAGAGCATCATCACCGTCATCACAGCCGACAGGATCGGACGGTGCCAGAACAGGCCGCGGTAGGAGAACAGCGAGTCAGCATCCGGACCGCGGTACGGGCTGGACATCAGGCTGACCACGCCGAACGCGCCGAGGCTGCTGAACAGATAACCGGCCAGGTAGACGCCAACGGCTTCCATCGACATTTCGCCGCTCTGCAGGGCGATTAACGCCACCAGCAGATAGCCGAGATGGGAGATGGAAGAGTAACCGAGCAGGCGCTTAATGTTGGTCTGGCTCAGCGCCATCAGGTTACCGAAGATGATAGAGGCGAAGGCGATCAGGCCCAGCACCACGCGTACCGCTTCGCTGTTGCCCACCGGCATGTACAGGAACAGACGCATCACTACGCCGAAGATAGCGATCTTGCTGGCGGTCGCCAGGAAGGTGGAGACCGGCGCAGGCGCCCCCTGGTAAACGTCCGGCGTCCACAGGTGGAACGGCACCAGCGACAGTTTAAAGCCAAGACCGACGATCATCAGACCGAGGCCCGCCAGCAGCAGCGGCTCGTGCAGCATGTTGTCCGCCAGGCTTTTGCCCAGCGCGAGGAAGGACAGGTTGCCGGAGTTCGCATACACCAGCGCCATACCGAACAGCAGGAAGGACGAAGCTGCCGCGGAGAGGATGGTGTATTTGATGCTCGCTTCCAGCGAACGCTTCTGGCGGAAGGCGTAACCAACCAGGCCGAACAGCGGCAGCGAAATCAGCTCAATACCGAGGAACAGCGCCGCCAGATGATTCGCACCGGCCAGCAGAATGCCGCCCAGGGCGGCGATCAGCACCAGCAGGTAGAACTCTTCTTTGTTGTCCTTGTAACCCTCAAGCCACGGGTAGGCGAAAGTACAGGTCGCGAGGCTCGCCAGCAGCACCAGACCGGTGTAAAGCATGGCGTAGCCGTCAACGCGGATCAGCGGCGTGACGTCCATCGCCCCGTTCTGGCCGACGAACCAGAGCGAGACCAGCGCGGCGTTAAGTCCAAGAACCGACAGCGTGGCATTGAGAAAATGATTGCGTCGCCACGCAATGGAGAGCATCACAACCACCACCGTCAAGCCGACGATCAGCAGCGGTAGCAGTGCGATCAGTTGTTGTGGAGTTATTGTCATGGCGAATTACGGCCTTGTAGTAGAAACAGAATTAACAAACCACTGCTGAATGTTGCTCATCGCAGCATGCGAGGTGTCGAGGATCGGCTGCGGGAAGAAGCCCAACAGCACCAGCAGCACCACCAGCAGCAGGATGATAGACAGTTCACGCAGGGACATCCCCGGCAACTCTTTCGCCGCCACTTCGCTCTTCGCTTTACCGAAGTAAGCGCGATGTAACATCGACAGCGAGTAAACGGACGCGAATACCAGACCAAAGGTGGAGATGACGGTGATCGTCGGCACCACTTTATAGCTGCCGAACAGGATCATAAATTCGCCGACGAAGTTACCGGTGCCCGGCATCCCCAGGGTGGCGACAGCGAAGAACATCGACATCGCCGGCAGCCATTTAATTTTGCTCCACAAGCCGCCCATCTGGCGCATATCGCGGGTGTGCAGACGTTCGTACAGCTGGCCGCACAGAATGAACAGACCCGCCGCGGACAGACCGTGAGCAATCATCTGGATCACCGCTCCCTGATAGGCCAGCTGGCTGCCGGTGTAGATAGCAATCAGCACGAAGCCCATGTGGGACACGGAGGTGTAGGCGATCAGGCGTTTAATATCGGTCTGGGCGAAGGCCATCCACGCGCCGTAGAAGATACCGATCACGCCCAGCCACATGGCGATGGGCGCAAACTCGGCGGAGGCATTCGGGAACAGCGGCAGCGCAAAGCGCAGCAGGCCGTAGGCGGCGGTTTTCAGCAGGATCCCCGCGAGGTCGACAGAGCCGGCGGTCGGCGCCTGGGAGTGAGCGTCCGGCAGCCAGCCGTGCAGCGGCACCACCGGCATTTTCACCGCGAAGGCGATGAAGAAGCCGAGCATCAGCAGGTATTCCACGCCGTGAGACATCGGGGTTTTCAGCAGATCTTCATAGTTGAAGGTCCACACGCCGGTGGCGTTGAAGTGGACGAAGGCCAGCGCCAGAATGGCAATCAGCATCACCAGACCGCTCGCCTGGGTATAGATGAAGAACTTGGTGGCCGCTGTGATACGCGTTTTACCGTCCGAGGCTTTGTGGCCCCACAGCGCGATCAGGAAGTACATCGGCACCAACATCATTTCCCAGAAGAAGAAGAACAGGAACATGTCGATGGCGAGGAACACGCCGATAACGCCGCCCAGGATCCACATCAGGTTGAGGTGGAAGAAGC
>ERZ1032091.80-NODE-80-length-39816-cov-11.249717_pt1 | contig 39816 bp, 30 predicted proteins | sample MGYA00518165_ERZ1032091 | MGnify/ENA primary metagenome ERZ1032091 (study PRJEB33719, sample SAMN04261302) | wastewater metagenome | biome: rural village; feature: human; material: feces | host: Homo sapiens | place: El Salvador | collected 2013-01-07 ...
TCATCGAATTTTTTGAATGATTAATAATTTACTGATTATTAATAAATTATTTCTCCTTCTTTTCGTCTGACGGCGAAGCGAGGAACACCGGCGCGCTTAAGGGCACATATTGCGACTTTTTCCGCCAAAAAGTGTGCGCGAAAAGATAATGCGAAAGGCTGTCATAAACGGTAAAGGAAAGTCAGCGTAGCTGGCTATCCTTGGAGCCGCGACGATTATATCCTGAAAATGTATTGTTATGTAAATCTTTCTCCTGCTGGCACTTCACGCAGTATCTGACCCCTGGGATGGCCTGTCGCCGGGCCTCCGGAATCGGCGCTCCGCATTCATCACAAAATTTGTTGCTTTCGCCGCGCGGAAGCTCGCGGCGCGCGCGAGCAACCGCATCGTCAATAGTGCTGTCGATCTGATCCTGTACGGCGCCGTCGCCTGCCCAACCTGATGCCATCGTCTGCCTCCTGTAAAAGGTTATTGATAAATTATAGCTGAACCGTACAGCCGGTTACCGCTGCTGGCGGCATTGATCCGCCAGGCTATCGCCCCATGACGGTGGGCCTTATCCGCGAGGGCGGCCGCCAGGTCGTCCAGGGTGCTGGCGCCGAAGGCGGAGACGGTGCCGACAGGGCGGAGCGGCCCGGCATAGGGCAGTACGGGTGGCGGTGGCAGGGGAGAGGCCGCGGTGGCATGAGCGGTGAGCGCCGCGGCGAACAGCAGCGAGACGAATTTCATCAGCATATCCTCATAAACCGCATGGGACATAGCTTAAGTGTAGGTCTTTCCAGACCGCGCGACAGGGAATGTTTAATGCAAAACAGTTCGTTTTGCATGCTACCGGCGCAGGGGAGCGCTACTCTGGCCGGTAGATTATTTAGCGGGCGTCAGGGCGGATCATGTCAAAGCGCAGGCTGTCATCAATACCGTAATAGGCGCTCGGGCCACCGGCGCGCAGGATCGGCTGGGCGCGGGCGGTTTGATAGATACCGTTGTCCAGTAGTGATTCATCGATATGCACGGCGACCACTTCACCGAGCACCAGCCACGTATCGACAGGGTTGCCGTCGGCGGTGGTGAGTTGAATACACTGCGACAGACGGCACTCAAAGTTCACCGGACTCTCCGCGACCCGTGGAGCGCTGACCAGGCGGCTGGCGGCGGCGGTGAGGCCGGCGCGCACGAATTCGTCCTCATGGTGCGGAATCGAGGCTGACGTTTCATTCATCGCCATGGCCAGCGGTCGCGTCGCCAGGTTCCAGACGAACTCCTTTGTTTCGACGATATTTCGCACGCTGTCTTTCCAGCCGCTGCTGGCGAAACCAATGATTGGCGGCCGATAGTTAAAGCAGTTAAAAAAGCTGTATGGCGCCAGATTACGCTGGCCCTCGGCGTCCTGCGAGGCGATCCAGCCTATCGGGCGAGGCCCGATTATCGCGTTCAGCGGGTCATGCGGCAGGCCGTGGCCCTGCGAAGGTTGATAAAAGTACATGCTGCACCTGTCACGGATAATGGAGATATCCAGACTCCCTTATTTACCGCGCCGCCGTCAACGGGTATCTTACGCGGCTGTTCAAAGGAGATTGTCATGAAAGCCCAGAAACCGGGGTTACACCCGCGTAACCGCCACCATCAACGCTACGACCTGCCCGCGCTCTGCCAGGCCCATCCTGACCTGCAGGGCTACATTACGCTCAATCCGCTGGGTGAGCAGACCATTGATTTTGCCAATCCGCAGGCGGTGAAAGCGTTGAATAAAGCGCTGCTGGCGCATTTCTACGCGGTCAAACACTGGGACATTCCTGACGGCTTTCTCTGTCCGCCGGTGCCTGGGCGGGCCGACTATATTCATCATCTGGCGGATCTGCTGGCCGGGGATAGCGGCGAGGTGCCGAAGGATGCCACGATCCTTGATATTGGCACCGGCGCCAACCTCATCTATCCCCTGATCGGCGCTCACGAGTATGGCTGGCGCTTTACCGGCAGTGAAATCAACCCGCAGGCGTTCGCCAGCGCGCAGGCGATTATCAATGGCAACCCGGGCTTGACCCGGCAGATCCGCCTGCGCCGGCAAAAAGAGAGCCAGGCTATCTTTCACGGCGTGATCCATAAAAACGAGACCTACGACGCCACGCTGTGTAATCCGCCGTTCCATGACTCCGCAGAGAGCGCCCGGGCGGGGGGCGAGCGCAAGCGCCGCAACCTCGGACTCGGCGCCGAAAGTGGCCTCAATTTTGGCGGTCAACAGCAGGAGCTGTGGTGCGAAGGGGGCGAAGTAGCCTTTATTTCGCAGATGATCCGCGAAAGCCAGGCCTTCGCCCGCCAGGTGAAATGGTTTACCTCGCTGGTGTCGCGCGGCGATAATCTGCCGCCGCTCTACCGCCTGCTGACCGAGGTCGGCGCAGTGAAAGTGGTGAAAAAGGAGATGGCCCAGGGGCAAAAGCAAAGTCGCTTTATCGCCTGGAGCTTTATGGACGACGCCAAACGCCGTCGTCCATTGTAACGCTACTCGGCGGCCGGGCTGTCGGCGCCCGGCATCGGCAGCTGCTGCCAGGTCTGTACCGGCGCGCGAACCCCGGCGCGATCGAAGTGCTTTTTCACCTGGGTGTCGAGGGCAAAACGCACCGTCCACTGCTTCAGCGGCAGGGTAGTGAAGCTGACGCGTAGCGTAAAGGCGGTATTGCTCAGCCCCACCAGCCCGGCGAACGACGGTTCGCCAATGATCAGACCGCGGATCTCCTCCTGGGCCAGCAGATCGTCCACCGCCGCCTTCAGCGCCTGGCTGGCTTTATCCAGATCCTCATGGCGGTCAACGTCATAGTTAGCCACAACCGAGCCAATGCCGCGCACGAAGTTGGCAAAGGTGGTGATCGAGGACCAGGGAATAATGTGATAGGCGCCGGTATCCTGACGTACCCCCACGGAGCGAATCGACATTCGTTCCACGGTGCCGGTCAAAGGGCCGATGGTGACCAGGTCGCCGGTGTTCATCCCGTTCTCAAACTGGATAAATATGCCAGTGATAATGTCTTTGACCAGGGTTTGCGCACCAAACGAAATGGCCAGCCCTAACGCCCCGGCGCCCGCCAGCAGCGGCGCAATGTTTACCCCAATTTCCGAGAGCAGGATCATCACCGTGATGGTGCTGATCACCACCGCCAGCGCGTTGCGAAACAGCGTCAGCAGCGTCCGGGCCCGCGCGCTGGGCAGCGGACGGCCATGAATATCCGATGCCAGCCGGTTTTCAATCAGGCTGGCCAGAACCGTCCAGCCAATGGCGGAGAAGAAGAGGATCAGGGCGATGCGGATCAGCACATCCACCGTTTTTTGCCCGGCATCGTTGTGCAGCCATTCCCGGAAGTCAAACAGGCCCCAGGCGCTCAACAGGAGCATGATGGCGACACAGACGGTGAGAATGCGCGCCGCCTTCAGCGAGGCGGAGATCCAGCCATTTAGACGCTTTTGCAGTTCAGGGTAGTTGCGCTGAGTGGCGGGCGACAGGGTGATGGTTTTGGCTATCCAGCGCGACAGGATGCCAGACACCAGCGCCGCGCCGCCGATAATCGCCAGGCTTTGCAGGGTGGCGCCCATCATGAATTTCAGGCTGTTGCCCGGGTCGAACAGGGAAAAGAAAAAAAGCACCACAAAGTAGGCGCAGGCCAGCCAGTGCCAGACCAGCGCGAAGGCGCGGATAAACAGGCTAAAGAAAGCGAGTGAGTGGTCGGCCAGGTGGATCAACCCTTGAGTAATCACCGCTTTGTTATGAAAAATCAGGTACAGCGCCCACAGCGTAATGCACAACATGATGACGACGTTAGCCAGCGCGCCAACCTGAACATTCACCTGATTGGAAATAATCGGCACCGCGACGATCAGACCGTAACCAATCAGGCTGCTGAGCGCGCTCAGGCGCAGGCTCCAGTATGACGCGGCCTCGTCGCTGAGGTTAAAGGGCCGCAGGGCAGGAATGCGCGGGCAGAAAATGAGCCGCAGAATAGCTTTAAAAAACTCGATCAGCGCGAAGGCGTTGAGGAAAAGGCTCTGCTGGAAGGCGATGGTAGGGTTATTCCCATTCAGGCGATCGCTTAGCAGCTGACCGACAAACAGGGTTAGCGCCAGCAGCAGCAGGTCGATGATAAACGCCCCGGCGATGGTCAGGGGCAGCTGGAGCCAGTTACCGCGATCGCGGTTTTTATGCCGTCCCCATTCGCCCATTTTGCGATACAGCGGCAGCGCCGCGAGGCGTACCAGCCACCAGAAGGCAAACACCAGCCCGGCCAGCAGTAAAAAATGCCAGGCCGCGCTGGTAAAGGTTTGCGGATTAAAGGGCTTATGCGGTGAGCCGGTGATATTGCGCCACAGCTGGGAAAAGCGTGATGAGAGCTGTTCGCCATATTCCCGGCTTATCTGGGTGACGTTCTCCAGTACCGTGGTCTCTTCTTTCACCGCCGGTGGCGTCAGCGTCGGGGTGCTGTCGGGCGGCGGCGTGGCGGCTGCTTTACGCAGCTGGTCAATGAGCTCCTGACGGGCGGAGTCGTTGGCCAGCACATCGGCCAGTGCGGCATAAGCCGCTCTTTTCTGTTCCACATCGGGTTCGCTGGCGCTGTTTTTATCAGTGTTAGCCGTCGGCACGCCGGGGAGGGTGGCGGCGGAAAGCGGGGCAGTAAACAGTGCAGCGAGCAAAAGCAGGATCCACGGCATGGGCACCTCCGTTGCAACGTAAACGGGTAAGTATAGAAGCCGCTGGCGGAAGGGGAGGGAAGAGGATTCTGGAAAAGCGGCTCTCATCGTGGGAGAGAGAGCCGTTGCGGGTCAGGCGACGTGTTGCAGGAATTCACGCAGGCGCGGGCTGGGCGGGTTCTTCACCAGCTCCTGGGGATTGCCGTCTTCAGCAATTCGTCCTTTGTCGATGAAGATTAGTCGCGAGGCCACTTTTTCGGCAAAGCCGATTTCGTGGGTCACAATCACCATCGTCATGCCCTCTTCCGCCAGGTCCTGCATCACCTTGAGCACTTCATGGCGCAGCTCCGGGTCGAGCGCGGAGGTCGGTTCATCAAACAGCATCATCTTCGGCTTCACCGCCAGCGCGCGGGCGATGGCCACACGCTGTTGCTGGCCGCCGGAGAGTTCGGACGGATAGTGATGCGCGCGCTCAGCCAGACCGACTTTCGCCAGCAGCTCTTTCGCCTGCTTCTCTGCCGCCTGCTTGCTGGCGCCGCGTACCCGCAGCGGGCCAAACATCACGTTTTCCAGCGCCGTGAGGTGCGGGAACAGATAAAACTGCTGGAAAACCATCCCGGCTTCCTGACGAATCAGACGTTCGTCCACCTTCGGGTCGTTGACCTTCAGACCATCGACAATCAGATCGCCGCTGGTGATCTCTTCCAGCTTATTGATGCAGCGCAGCATCGTTGATTTACCGGAACCGGAAGGGCCGATAATGACCACCACTTCACCCTGATTAATTTTCAGAGAGATATCGTGTAGCACCTGGGTCGGACCAAAGTGCTTGGAGACGTTTTTAAATTCAATCACAGGATTTTCATCCTTCTTTCAAGACGACGCAGAATAAAGCTTAGGACCAGGGTGATAATCAGGTAGATCACGGCTACGGCGCTCCAGATTTCCAGCGCGCGGAAGTTGCCCGCGATGATCTCCTGTCCCTGACGGGTCAGTTCGGCGACGCCGATGACGATGAACAGCGAGGTATCCTTGATGCTGATGATCCACTGGTTGCCCAGCGGCGGCAGCATGCGGCGCAGCGCCAGCGGCAGGATCACGTGGCGAATGGTTTCGCGACGCGACAGGCCAAGCGCCAGGCCCGCTTCGCGGAAGCCTTTATGTATGGAGAGCACCGCGCCGCGGGTGATTTCCGCGATATAGGCGCCCGAGTTTATCATGATGGTCACTACCGCCGCGGAGAAGGGGTCGATGCGCAGATCGCTAAAGGCCATCGGCAGCGCAAAGTAGATGAACATAACCTGCACCACAATCGGGGTGCCGCGAATGATTTCAATAAAGACCAGCGCGATGTGGTTGGCGATCCAGCCGCCGAAGCAGCGGGCGAAACCGGCCACCAGACCAATTATCAGACCGCCGGCCAGGCCGAGGACGGAAATCCACAGCGTCATTTTGGCGCCTTCCAGCAAAATCGGAATGGCAGGCCAGATGGCACTCCAGTCAAACTGCATAATACGTTCCTGTTACCGTGTCGAGAGCAGAGGAAAGCCTCCGCCAAAATACCGTCTCCCGCTGAGCCTGTGCCGGAAGACCGTTGTGGTGTCGCCGGACCTCGGTCCGGCGAAGTACGTTTTTATTATTTGGGTTCAGTGCCGAACCATTTTTTATAAATTTCGTTATAGGTACCATTGTCGCGCAGCGTTTTCAGCGCACCGTTCACTTTCTCACGTAGCTCGTCGCTGCCTTTCGGGAAGGCGATACCGTAGTTTTGCGCTTCCAGTGATTCGCCTACCGCTTTGAACTTACCGTTGCCCGCGGTTTTGATGAAGTACAGAATATTCGGCGTATCGTGCAGCACGGCATCCGCGCGACCGGTTCCCAGCTCCATATAGGCGTTATCGATGTTCGGGAACTGACGCAGATCTTTGGTTTTGATATTGGCTTTCGCGTAGTCAACGGAGCCGGTGCCGCTCTTCACCGCGACCACTTTACCGTTCAGATCTTTGACATCTTTGATGTCGTTATTATTGGCGTTGACCATCACCAGCAGGCCGCTTTTGTAGTAGCCGTCGGAGAAGTCGATCGCTTTTTTACGCTCGTCGGTAATGGTGATCCCCGCCAGCGCCAGATCGATATTTTTGGTTTGCAGCGCCGGGATAATGCCGCTGAAGTCCATTGGCTTCAGGGTGTAGTCGAGCTTCAGCTCTTTGGCGATAGCCACCCACAGGTCAACGTCAAAACCCACATACTTATCGCCTTGCTTAAATTCGAACGGGACGAACGCCGTATCGGTGGCGACAACCAGGGTCTTATTGGCGGCATGGGAAGAAACCGCAAAAGCCAGGGTCAGTGCAGCCAGTGAAACTTTAAATACAGACTTCATAGCATTTCCTTTTATATCCACGGGACGATCCCCTGCGAGAACGACTAGCCTAATGAAAAAATCGTGCCACTTTTACAAGCTGTTGTTTTTCAACAAACGAAGCGCAAGTCGTTGCACAAGAACGATCATTTCAGGCAGTGACTGCACCATGATGGGGCGTCATTTTGGTGCGTCATAAGGGTGCTGAATTACCAGCCCATTTTTAGCGCAAACCCTGATGGGAAAACAATCTCGACGTAACGATTGTGTGAGGTGATTATTACAATCTTTTTACTTTTGCGCGCATTTTCATCAATCTGGTGCCCTGAAACGGTGCAAGGCCAGTGGAGGATGAAAAGCAAAGGATGGAATATAGGGCAGGGAGAAACGCTGAGGCGCCGCCGACCGCGCTGGGCCGGCGGCAAAGCCTTACTCGATGTTGGCTTCAATGAACCACAGGAATTTATCCAGATCGCGGGAAGCCGCAGTGAAGATATCTGCAGTGTCTTCGTCTTTTGCTTCGTCGATCGCCTTACGCACATCGTTCGCCACTACCGCGTAGCGGTCAGCCAGGGCTTTCAGGTGATCCTGAACGTGATGGATGTCCAGCGGGTAGCTCTGCAGCGGAGTTTTGCTGTTAATGACCTGAGTGGTACCCAGGGCGACGCCGCCCAGCTGCACCGCGCGCTCGGCCATGGTGTCCAGATGTTCGGTCAGCGCGGTACGGAAGCCATCCAGCATTTCGTGCACGGCGATAAAGTTCGCACCGCGCATATTCCAGTGTGCCTGCTTGGTGATAAGTGACAGGTCAATGAACTGGATCACCTGGCGATTCAACAGCTCAATGGTCGCTTTCTTTTCGCTGTCAGCGACATCGTTGCGGGTATAGACCAGATTAGACGCTTTTGATTTAACCAGTTTTGCGGTACTCATCGTTTCATATCCTCTTGATATTGATGCTCATCACACTTCAGATCTGAATGATGTGGAGCGTTGTCCCAAATGACTTCGGAAATAAGTATAGCAAGGGTTTTCAAGAGTGAGGCATCGGCAGGCTATATCACTCCGATAGCGCAAAGTGGTTGGTTATTTTAAAATATTTAAATATCAGGTATTTATATTTGGCTGAACGGCCCGGATTTCTCTCGGGCCGGCGCCGTAACAGAATGTTAATTGATATCGACCTGCGCGACTTTACTCTGCCGTTGCATAGTCAGCGTGGCGCCCATCGAGGCGATAATGATCGCGCCGAGCGCCAGGGTCTGGGAGAGCTTCAGCGTTTCACCGAGGAAGATCATACCGGAGAGGGCAGCTAACGCTGGCTCAAGGCTCATCAGCGTGCCGAAGGTGCGCGTCGGCAAGCGCGTCAGGGCCATCATCTCGAGGGAGTAGGGCAGCGCGGTGGAGAGAATCGCGATCCCCAAACCCAGCGGCAGCAGCGACCACTGCCACAGCGTATCGGTGGCCTGCGCCATGCCTAACGGCACAAACACCAGCGAGGCGATGAGCGACCCCATCGCTACCGTGGCTGGACCATGCTCTTCACCGGCACGCTGTCCGGTCAGGATATAGACCGCCCAGCACGCCCCGGCGCCGAGGGCGAACAGCGCGCCGGTTAAATCGACCTGCGCCACGTTCTGCCCCAGCGGCAGAAGATACCATAGTCCGAGGATCGCCAGCGCCACCCAGACAAAATCCAGCGGGCGGCGCGAACCAAACAGCGCCACCGCCAGCGGGCCGGTAAACTCCAGGGCCACCGCCACGCCGAGCGGAATACGCTGCAGGGATAAATAAAAGAGATAGTTCATCGCCCCGAGCGCCAGGCCGTACAGTAGCAGCGGCACGCGCTGCGCCGGGGAGAAACGTAGCCGCCATGGCTTGAACACCACCACCAGAATCAGCGTTCCCAACGCCAGACGCAGGGCGGTGACGCCCGGGGCGCCGACCACCGGGAACAGCGATTTAGCAAGCGATGCGCCGCTTTGAATCGAGGTCATGGCGACTAAAATCACCAGTATCGGCAACCATGCCGCCGCTTTTCTGGATGGACCGGGCATCCTTTCTCCTGTCAGGTTTTGTCAAAAGGGGTAAAAGTTCCAGTGTACTGGAATTACCTGCCGGCGGTTGAGCTAATGTTGAAAAAAACAGGGGCAAAAACAGTACAATGGCGAAAACTGCTGAGAAATTCACCAGGCGGTTAGGATTAATCTGGATGCTTGCGAATTTCTTAATGAGCGTTAAGATGTAAGTTAACGCCAAAAATTGTTGTTTTCCATATTGTTACAGAAATATGGAAACTTTTGGTTACATGAAAAAGTATGTTAGACAATGTAAACTCCAAAGAGTTTCCCAAAAGTTTTTGATATATTTAAGGCTTAGGACTTATTAGAAACACATTTGAGGTGGTTATGAATAAAATTGCACGTCTTTCAGCACTGGCCGTTGTTCTGGCTGCATCCGTAGGTACCACTGCATTTGCTGCAACTTCTACCGTAACCGGCGGTTACGCGCAGAGCGACATGCAGGGTAAAGCGAACAAAGCTGGCGGTTTCAACCTGAAATACCGTTACGAGCAAGATAACAACCCGCTGGGCGTTATCGGTTCCTTCACCTACACCGAGAAGGATAACAACAGCAACGGTACTTACAACAAAGGTCAGTACTACGGCATCACCGCTGGTCCGGCTTACCGTCTGAACGACTGGGCAAGCATCTACGGCGTAGTGGGTGTTGGTTACGGTAAATTCCAAAACAACAACTACCCTCATAAATCCGATATGAGCGACTACGGTTTCTCCTACGGTGCTGGTCTGCAGTTCAACCCGATCGAAAACGTTGCTCTGGACTTCTCCTACGAGCAGTCTCGTATTCGTAACGTTGACGTCGGCACCTGGATTGCTGGCGTGGGTTACCGCTTCTAATCACTCCGGTGATATGAAAAATCCGCCTCTCGGGGCGGATTTTTTTTGCCTGCTGACGGCCGGCCCGGGCGACTGGCCGGGCCGGCGCGATTAATTGACTGTGAACTCATCGGTACCGAGGTGAGCGTAGTCCACCTTCTGCAGCTGGAAGTTGGTGATGTACACCGGACCGGCCTTTTGCTCAGAGATAAACCGATAGCGTGGGGTGATTTCCGCCGCCTGGATCCCGGTCCACTGGGAGAAGAAACTGAGGAAATCATTCGCCGAACGCTGCGCCTTAATCACTTTATGCGCTTTGTCATCGCTGGATAGCACCATAAACGGCACCTGGAAGTTCTGCTGGAACTTATCATCATGCGCCAGATACTGCACCTCTTTGCCCCGCTCCTTGAACGCCAGACCATGATCGGAAAAATAGGTCAGGGAAAAAGTGTCACCGGAATTTTGCAACTGATGATAAAGCTTAGCCAGCAGCGAATCGGTCTGCGTCATGCTGTAGAGGTAGCATGAAGTCTCTTTCGACTGAACGAAAACCGTGTATTTGCCCTTGGTCCGATCGCAGGCCTGTGGGTGAGAGCCCATCAGGTGCAGGACAATCAGCTGCGGCTGGGTACGCTGGGTTGAGAGCACCTGCTCGGTCAGCTTCAGCAACTGCTCGTCCTGGGTGTTTTTATTGGCTTCGAAATCGCCGTTTTTCAGGAACTGTACTTCATCCGCCCGTTTGGCGATGCTGGCGATAGCGGTGTCGTACTCGCCAATTTGCCCCTGGTTGGAGAACCACCAGGTCTGGAAACCGGCGCGGTTGGCGAGGGTGACAAAGTTATCCTGATACTGTGGTTTGCCATCGACCACCCGGTTAAGCGTCAGGCCGAGCGATTTCTGCGTTGAGCCGCTGGCGGCGATGTAATTGTTAAACAGATAACCGTTTACCGAGCTGGCAAACGGCGTGTTGTCCCAATGGCCACCGAAAGCGCCGAGGGCATCGCGGCGCGCGCTTTCACCGATCACCACCACATAGAGATGGTATTTTGGCTTTACCGCCAGCACGTGCCAGCTGTCTTTCATGCCAGCCAGCTGCGCCATCCGCGCCTGTTCGTCCAGCACCTCGTTGTTATTCACCACCACGTCTTTGACAAAACGAAAGGCCGGATAACCGGTGTCAATCACCTTGAATACACCGCCCCAGGCAAGGTTTTGCACCGGTTGGAGAAAGAAGATCCCGATGCTGAACAACAGGCCCAGCGTATCCATTTTTCCCCAGCGTGATGGCTCAACGATCCTACGACGAACCGCAATGACCCCGAGAGCGAAGATGAAGACCGCCAGCAGATAATTGTACCACGGGAAGATGGTCAGGATTTCCGTAGACTCTTCCACGTTGGTGGCGTGCAGCGCCAGCAGAGTGTTGAAGTTGGGGGCACCGTAGGCCTGGCCAAAGGGATAGTACAGAGCCGCCAGCAGGGAATAGGCGCCGACCACCGCTTTCTGGACGCGCGGAAAGGCGCGCCACAGCAGATGTAACACGCAGGTAAATGCCACGGTATAAAGCAGGCTAAATTCATAGCCCAGCGCCAGGTTAATTAACAGCGACTGTAAAAAGTAGAATCCCGTCCATGGGTTCAGTGCCAGTCGGCGGGCGACCAGCGTATCTTTCAGGGTGGTGACATTCATAGTAAACAATCAAAAAGAGGCCATGCGCATCCCCTGGCGTCAAGGGGTAAAACCTGCTGGACAGTGCGTGAAGAGGGTCTCTGCGAGCCGCGAATGTGGCAGGGCTGTGCAAAGATAGGGCTTGTAAATGGTAAGGTCAACCAGACATAACAGATTGTTTTGCGAGGGCGCTTACAAAACTTGAAAAAAGGTCAGGGAAACGGGGGGAACCGGTCATTTTACCGGCAGAAAATGACAGAAAAATGAAGCGGCGTACCGCGACGCCGCCTTAGGAATTGGGTTTGCCCTGCTGCGGTTTACCGTTGATCATCTCGTACAGCATACCGATCAGCATCAATCGTACTTTAAAGGGGGAATGGCTAAACACGTTTATGCACCTCTTGAATTCATTCATCTGCTCTCCTCCTGCCAGTTCGCTCCGTCATTCCCTGATGGATGTTTGCATTATATACAGATATAGCACAGGCTATATTTTATAGCTATGGCTAAAACGTTAATTTTTTGTGCTCTTGGCGCAATCCATTACAATGTGGATCTTTTTATACGATGCTTGACGCGTCACACGAATGAGGAAGCACAATGAACCGTCGCGCAGGTAAGCCAATAACAAAAAAAGTGACGCAGTTAGTGAATGTTGAAGAGCACGTGGAAGGGTTTCGCCAGGTGCGGGAAGCGCATCGCCGCGAGCTGATCGATGACTATGTGGAGCTGATCTCCGATCTGATCAACGAAGTGGGCGAGGCGCGCCAGGTGGATATGGCCGCGCGTCTTGGCGTTTCGCAACCGACGGTCGCTAAAATGCTCAAACGCCTGGCCAGCGTCGGTCTTATTGAACAGATCCCCTGGCGCGGGATCTTCTTAACCCCGGAAGGTGAGAAGCTAGCCCAGGAGAGCCGCGAGCGCCATCAAATCGTGGAGAACTTCCTGCTGGCGATCGGCGTCAGCCCGGAGATTGCCCGACGTGATGCGGAAGGGATGGAGCATCACGTGAGCGAAGAGACGCTGGCGATGTTCCTGAAATTTACCCAAACACAGGGATCTCAGGAAGCATGACTCTTCCCTTCGTCCAGTCGCTGCTGCGCGATCGTTTTCTCCATTTGCTGCTGATTATCGCCTGCGTGCTCAGCGCCATCGTGCCGTTTGTCCCGGCAAGCTGGCCGGCGGCCATTGACTGGCATACCATCGTCACGCTTAGCGGCCTGATGTTGTTGACTAAGGGGATCGAACTGAGCGGCTATTTTGACGTGCTGGGCCGAAAAATGGCCCGCCGCTTTGTGACTGAGCGCCAGCTGGCCATCTTTATGGTGCTGGCGGCGGCGCTGTTGTCTACCTTTCTTACCAACGACGTTGCGCTGTTTATTGTAGTGCCGTTGACGCTGACGCTAAAAAAATGGTGCGCCATCCCGGTGAACCGGCTGATTATTTTCGAAGCGTTGGCGGTGAACGCCGGTTCGCTGCTGACGCCGATCGGCAACCCGCAGAATATTTTGCTGTGGGGACGATCCGGCCTCTCTTTCTTCGGGTTTATCGGTCAGATGCTGCCTCTGGCAGCGGCGATGATGCTGACCCTGCTGGCGCTGTGCTGGTTCTGTTTTCCGGCGAAGCGGCTCAGTTACCAGAGCAGCGACAGGGCGCCGTCATGGCAACCCAAGCTCGTCTGGAGCTGTCTGGGACTGTATGTGGTGTTTCTGACGGCGCTGGAGATGAATCAGGCCCTGTGGGGGCTGGCGCTGGTGCTGCTGGGCTTCCTGGTGCTGGCCCGGGCGGTGATCGTCCATGTCGACTGGTCGCTGTTGCTGGTGTTTATGGTGATGTTTATTGACGTCCATCTGCTGACCCAGCTTCCGGCGCTGCACCAGGTGCTGAGCGGGGTGGGGACCCTCTCCGGCGATGGACTGTGGCTGACCGCTATTGGCCTGTCGCAGGTGATCAGTAATGTGCCCTCGACTATTCTGTTGCTCAACTATGTCCCGCCGTCAATACTGCTCGCCTGGGCGGTTAACGTGGGCGGCTTTGGCCTGCTGCCGGGCTCGCTGGCCAATATTATCGCCCTGCGTATGGCCAGCGATCGGCGCATCTGGTGGCGCTTCCATCTCTACTCCATTCCAATGCTGCTATGGGCGGCACTCAGCGGCTACTGGCTCTTCAAACTCAGCGCCTGATCTCAACAGAATCGCGCCATCATTCACTTCGATCGCCAGGATCGCCTTTCGGGGCGATCTTTTTTTGTCCGGCTCACAGAAACCGATCCCGGCCTTTGCTTACCTTTTCACTTTCCGGTATATGACTAGTCATTATCTTTAAATGACTAGTCATATACCGAGGCGCAGCATGAAGAACAGACTACCGGCAGATTTTTTATGGGGAAACTCCGTCTCCAGCATGCAGACGGAGGGGGCGTGGAACGAGGGTGGCAAGGGGATGTCGGTGTATGATATCCGTCAACCGGCGGAGTTCGCCTCCGACTGGAAGGTGGCGACCGACTCTTATCATCGTTATCGGGAAGATTTCGATTTGATGCAGGATCTGGGCATGAACTGCTACCGTTTTCAGATCGCCTGGAGCCGGGTGTGCCCTGACGGAGATGGCGAATTCAATGAACAGGGGATCGCCTTCTACCATCAATTTATAGATGAACTGATCGCCCGCGGCATTGAGCCGATGATCTGCCTGTACCACTTCGATATGCCGCTGTCGCTGGCGGAGCGCTACAACGGTTTTACCGACCGCCGGGTGATGGACGCTTTTATCCGCTACGGCCAGAAGATGATCGCCTGCTATGGCGACAAGGTGAAATACTGGCTCACCTTTAATGAGCAGAATCTGTACCATTCGCCGGAAGCGTTTCTGATTTCCGGCTATCTGCAGGGAGAGAAGACCCTGCGCGAACTGTATCTGATCCAGCATCATGTCATGATGGCGCACGTCCATCTGACTTACTATCTGCACCAGACGAAGCCGCAGTGTCAGATGGGCGGAATGCTGGCTCACGCTCTGGTCTATCCGGCTACCTGCAAACCACGCGATATCCTCTGCGCCCAGCAGCTGGATGAGTTCTTAAACCAGAACCTGCTGCGCGCCTACGCGGGTGAGGGTTATAGCCCGGAGGTGATGCATTTTGTCGCCGCGGAAGGGTTCGATGATATCTATCGTCCGGAGGATCTCGCCCTGATGGCGACGGTGAGGGTCGATTATCTGGCGTTCAGCTATTACGCCAGCCGCACATTGAACAGCGACGCGATCCCGCCGGGAACGGCGGTCAACAACTATATGCTGTTTGGCAACCAGGATAACCCGTTCCTGAAAGCGACGGAATGGAACTGGCAGATTGATCCGCTGGGCTTCCGGACGATCATCACTCGTTACTATAACGATTGGCGCCTGCCGGTGTTCCCGATTGAAAACGGCATCGGGGTGATTGAGTCCTGGGACGGCGAACATCCCATTGCCGATGATTACCGTATCGCTTACCATCGCGACCATATCAACGCCATGAAAGCGGCCATCTTTGAGGATGGGGCGCAGGTGATCGGCTATCTCGGCTGGGGATTAATCGATATCCTGAGCTCACAGGGCGATATGCGTAAGCGCTACGGCGTGGTGTACGTCAATCGCGAAAACCATGACCTCAAGGACCTGCGGCGGGTGCCGAAGAAGAGCTATGCATGGTTGAAGCAGGTGTTCCGCAGCAACGGCGAAGCGATGTAACGCTGCCCTGGCGGTCAGATGGTGTATCCAGCCCGCCAGCCACTCACTGAATGGATAAGGACCGGGAAATGACGGCGAAGTATCTGCAAATCGCGCGGGAAATAAAAAAACGCATCATCAGCCAGCAGTATCCTGCCAGCGCGCCGCTACCCGACCAGTTTGCGCTGGCGGCGGAGTTCAGCACCAGCCGGATGACCATCCAGCAGGCGATGCGCCAGTTAATCGTCGAAGGGCTGATCTATACCCGAAAAGGGCAGGGCACCTTTGTGCGGAAAAATTTCCTTCAGCTGTCGCAGTGGGAGCTGCCCGGCAGCGACTATTTCGGCGCCACCAAAACCTGGGAGCATCTTGGCGAGGTGCAAAGCGAAGTGGTGCGCTTTGCGGTGCGCTTTCCCAGCGACAAGGAGCAAAGTTCGCTGCTTATCGACGCCGATGCCCCGGTGTATGACTTTGTTCGCCTGCGGCTGCTCAACGGCGAGCCGGTATCGCTGGATCTGACGGTCATGCCGGTGGGGCTGGTGCCGGGGTTAACCAAAAGCCGTCTGGAAGGTTCCGTGTTTCGCTATGTGCAGGAGACGCTGGGGCTGAAGCTGATGGGATCTTACCGCGTGGTGCGGGCGATGAAGCCCGGGGAACTGGATAAACAGCATCTTCACTGCGAACCGACCGATCCGGTGCTGGAGGTGGAGCAGGTTATCTATCTGGAGGATGGCACGCCGCTGGAGTACGCCCACTGCCATTATCGCTACGATCACGGCGGGATTATTCTGGTGAATAACGGCTAGGCCGGGGCTCCTGCTGGCGCTGCGCATAGCGGGGTTACGGCGTGGTAGGGTTTGGTAGCCCGGGCGAGCGTTAGCCGCCTCGAGGGAAAATGCCGATAAAAAAACGGCGGGCATCAGGCCCGCCGTTTTTCTTGTCAGCACAACTTAGTTCAGACGCACCGGCATACCGGAGCGGTTCTGGATAGCCTGCTCAACCACGTTCTGATCGACATCAGACTGGCTGGTAACTGCCTGCACCGGCTGAGTCAGGGTGATCGGCACGATCTCGCCGCCCTGGAACTGCGCTTCGGTGGTCGACAGCGGGTTGTGCACCTCGATGTAACGGCTGCCGTCCGGCTCGGTGGTCGCTTTTACCGGCTCATCGATAAACTGTACGCGGGTGCCGACCGGCACGTTCTCAAACAGGAATTTGATGTCATCGTTACGCAGACGCACGCAGCCGTGGCTCACGCGCAGGCCGATACCGAAGTTAGCGTTGGTGCCGTGGATGGCGTACAGACGGCCGATATACAGCGCGTACAGCCCCATCGGGTTATCCGGACCGGCCGGTACGACGGCGGGCAGCGGGTTGCCGGCGGCGGCGTATTCAGCATGCATTTTGGCGGTCGGTGTCCAGGTCGGGCCGGCCTTCTTGCGTTCGACTTTGGTGGTCCAGTTGATCGGCGTATCTTTACCTAACTGGCCGATGCCGATCGGCAGAACGATCACGGTATTGGTGCCTTTCGGGTAGTAATACAGACGCATTTCCGCGCTGTTGATAATGATCCCTTCATGCACGGTATCCGGCAGAATCAGCTGCTGAGGGATGTTCAGGACGCTACCGCCCTTCGGCAGGTAAGTATCCACCCCCGGGTTGGCTTCCAGCATGTTGGAAAGCCCCATCTGATATTTCGCCGCGAAGTATTCCAGCGGCTGTTTGTTATCATCCGGAATGGTAATGACCTGATTCTGACCAACCAAACGGCTGCCATCGGTTGGCAAAGGATAGGTGACAGCAGACGCTGTATTGCAAAAGCCTACGATGGCGAAGGCTGCCGCTAAGAGTGTAGATAATTTCATAGTCTTTAATGTCGTGTGCGAAATCAACGCCACACAGGCCTTTGTTAATGATTGAGACAGTAGATGGGAGCGCATTATATGTGCATTCCGCTGAACAGGTAAATCAGATGTGTACGAAATCACATTTTTTTCCCTGTCGCCTCGGCTGCCGCGGTCCGGCAGGCGGCCGAAGCATCGCTCGCCGCGCGGGTAACGGGTGGTTACTCTTCCAGCAGCCGGGCCTGCAGCGCGGCGCGAACCGGCGCCGTAAGCTGGTACTCTGCCGCCAGCCAGGCGTCGACGGTGCCATAGCGCTGGTGAATAGCCGACAGCGCGGCGGCGAGATAGGACTCTTTTACCGTCAGAATATCCGCCAGGCTTTGGCGCCCTTGGGCAGTGAGGTCGTTGCCGAGCAGCTCCAACATCCAGGCCTCCACCTGCGTCAGCATGCCGTGGGTAAGGAGATACTCCTCCATCACCGTTTCGCTGTCGCAGCCGACGGCGAACAGCGTTAACGCGCAGCCGACGCCGGTGCGATCTTTGCCGACCGCGCAGTGTTGCAGTAAAGCGCCTTCAAAAGGCGTGGTCAGCCAGGCGGCGAGCTGGCGATAGGCCGGGTTGTTAAACGGCAGCTGGCGGTAGAGTTGCAGCATAAACTGCTCGCCGTTCAGCGCGTTAAGGGTGGCGGCATTCAGCTCGGTGACCTTCGCATTAACCTCGCTCACCGGCGGATTGGCCGGCGCGTTAAGATAATGGGTAAGCGGGCTAAGCTTGTCCGGAGTACGGGCTACCTCTCCGGGGTCGCGATAGTCGAGCACCCGGCTGAGCGGCAAAGTATCGAGGTGGTTGAGATCCTCCGCCGTTAACCGGTTTAGCGCGCCGGATCGCAATAGCTTGCCGCTGCGGACGCGGCGTCCGTCGGCGGCAAGCTGGCCGCCCAGGTCGCGAAAATTGATGCCGCCCTGCAGGGATAAAAAAGCCGGGTGTCGCGATAGGCTGCTGGTCATGGGACTCCTTATAAATACGTACAGAATAACCGTTTGAGCGCGGGTTTCCGGCTCATCTGACAAAGACCTTAGCACAAGCGCCGCGGTGGAATTTACCGCAGGCCGTGAAAAGTGTGTCATTTGCTGGCATAATGTCTGCTGTATCACACCCCTCATACTCTTTTTTCAGGATATCCCCGTGCTAGTATCCAGCAACGTTACCATGCAGTTTGGCAGTAAGCCGCTGTTCGAAAATATCTCCGTTAAATTTGGCGGCGGCAACCGTTATGGTCTGATCGGCGCCAACGGCAGCGGTAAATCGACCTTTATGAAGATCCTCGGCGGCGATCTCGAACCGACGCTGGGCAACGTTTCTCTCGACCCGAACGAGCGCATCGGTAAGCTGCGTCAGGATCAGTTCGCCTTTGAAGCGTTCACCGTGCTGGATACGGTCATCATGGGCCACGGCGAGCTGTGGGAAGTGAAGCAGGAGCGCGATCGTATCTACGCCCTCGCTGAGATGAGCGAAGAAGATGGCTACAAAGTGGCCGACCTGGAAGTCAAATATGGCGAAATGGACGGCTACTCGGCGGAAGCGCGCGCCGGCGAACTGCTGCTCGGCGTCGGCATTCCGGTTGAACAGCATTATGGCCCGATGAGCGAAGTCGCGCCGGGCTGGAAGCTGCGCGTCCTGCTGGCGCAGGCGCTGTTTTCCAATCCGGATATCCTGCTGCTCGATGAACCGACCAACAACCTGGACATCGACACCATTCGCTGGCTGGAGCAGACGCTGAACGATCGCGACAGCACCATGATTATCATTTCGCACGACCGTCACTTCCTGAACATGGTCTGCACCCACATGGCGGATCTCGACTACGGCGAGCTGCGCGTGTATCCGGGCAACTACGACGAATACATGACCGCGGCCACCCAGGCGCGTGAGCGTCTGCTGGCGGACAACGCCAAGAAAAAAGCGCAGATTGCGGACCTGCAGTCCTTCGTTAGCCGCTTCAGCGCCAACGCCTCTAAATCGCGTCAGGCCACCTCGCGCGCGCGCCAGATTGACAAAATCAAGCTGGAAGAGGTTAAAGCCTCCAGCCGTCAGAACCCATTTATCCGCTTCGAGCAGGATAAGAAACTGTTCCGTAACGCGCTGGAAGTGGAAGCCCTTACCAAAGGCTTTGATGAAGGTCCGCTGTTCAAAAACGTCAACCTGCTGCTGGAAGTGGGCGAAAAGATCGCCATTCTGGGCGCCAACGGCGTGGGTAAATCCACCATGCTGAAAACCCTGGTAGGCGAACTGCAGCCGGACAACGGCAGCGTGAAATGGTCTGAAAACGCGCAAATCGGCTACTACGCGCAGGACCATGAGTACGAGTTCGAAAACGACCTGACGGTCTTCGAATGGATGAGCCAGTGGAAGCAGGAAGGCGACGACGAGCAGGCAGTACGCAGCATCCTCGGCCGTCTGCTGTTTAGCCAGGACGATATCAAAAAGCCGGCGAAGGTACTTTCCGGTGGCGAGAAAGGGCGCATGCTGTTCGGTAAGCTGATGATGCAGAAGCCAAACATCCTGGTGATGGACGAACCGACCAACCACCTGGATATGGAGTCGATTGAATCGCTGAACATGGCGCTGGAGATGTATCAGGGCACCCTGATCTTTGTCTCCCACGACCGTGAGTTTGTCAGCTCGCTGGCGACCCGCGTCCTGGAGATCACTCCGGACCGCGTGATCGACTTCAGCGGCAACTACGAAGACTACCTGCGCAGCAAAGGTATCGAGTAATCCCTGTCCGTTACCCGGGTAGCGGCTACGCCTTACCCGGGCGACACGCGGTGCCGTTTTTTTGTCGGGTGGCGGCTAACGCCTTACCCGACCTACGGTTCTTGCGACCTGCCTTTAATGTCTTCACCGCGCTGGCTGAAACTACCGGCCTATGGTCAGAACCTCCACTCCGTTCCTTCAACGCCATTCACCAGCAGCTTACGCTTTTCTCCTACCGGTAATGACAGCTTCAGCGCTTTCCACGCCGGGCGATAGTTGCCGCGGGCGTTGATATCCAGGTTTATGCTGCTGGCGCTGCAGGTCATTTCCCACTCCAGCCATAGCGCATCCCCCTGTTTATAGCCCCAGCTTTCGCCGTCGTCTTCAAACAGCAGACCGCGGGTTGAGCCGGTACCTTTCAGCGGGAACAGCTGCAGTTCGCGACGATCGTCTTTTTGCGCATCGACATGGCTGATACGTTCACTAAGCGGCAGACCAGCGCCGGCGCGGACCAACAGCGGCAGTTTTTCCAGCGGCGCGTCCAGCGTCACCCACTGGCCGCCGGCGAACCACTGATGGCTGTAGAAATCGTACCAACCGGCCTGATTATCCGGCAGCCATACTTCACGCTGGCGGGCGCCCGGCTCGACCACGCTGGCCACCAGCAGGTCGCGGCCCAGCAGGAAGTCATCGCATTCGGCGAAGGTCTGCGCATCGTGCTGGTGATCGAGGAAGGTCGGGCGGAGCATCGGCTCATCATCAGCATGCGCCTGCCATAGCAGAGTGTACAGATAGGGCAGCAGGCGGTAGCGCAGCTCAATGGCTGAGCGGATCGCCGGAGTGATGGCCGGATACATCCATGCTTCGTTTACCGTCTGGTCGTCATTCCACGAGTGAATGGTAAAGCGCGGATGCATGACGCCATTTTGTACCCAGCGCACAAACAGTTCCGGCTCGGGTTTATCGCCGGAGAAACCGCCGACGTCGTGGCCGACGTTAAACAGCCCGGAAAGGCTCATCCCCAGGCCCATGCGGATGTTATAGCGCAGCGTATCCCAGTTGGTGCGGTTGTCGCCGCTCCAGGTCTGGACGTAGCGCTGCATCCCGGCGCAGCCGGAGCGGGAGATCAGATATGGGCGCTTTTGCGGCGCAAAGCGCTGCTGGGCTTCCAGCGAGGCGCGCATCATCAACAGCGGCATCACCGGGCGAATATGTTTGATGGCGATTTCACGGCCAAAGCCGTAGCAGCGGGCTTCGCCGTCCCATACTTCGTATTCGTTATTATCGTTCCAGGTCGAATCGATGCCCATCTCCAGTAGCTGGGTGGTCACGCCTTCCTGCCACCAGGCCACGGTTTCGGATTGGTGAAATCGAGATGCGACCCTTCATCATCCCAGAAGCTGGAACGCTCCGGAGCGTCAGTTTGCGAATCGCGAATGAAGAGACCGCGCTCCGCCACCTCGCCGTAGCGCGGGTGATCCTGCAGCAGGCACGGTTTGATATTGGCGGCCAGCTTCAGCCCGGCATCGTGAAACGACTGGCTCATCACTTTGGGCTGCGGCACCTTGTCGTAGTTCCAGTTAAAGACGTAGCGCTTGCCGTTGATTGAGGTATAGCCGGAGGAGAGCTGGAACGAATCGCAGGGGATCGCGTGCTGCTCGCACAGGCGGATAAAGTTCATCAGCTGATTTTGCGCATCCGGCGCGTCGGTATAGTGCATGGTGGAGCCGCTGTAGCCGAGGCTCCATTTGGGTCCAAACAGCGTTTTACCGGTCAGGCGAACGAAGGCTTTGGTCACATCCAGCACCTGCTTACCGGTAAACAGGTAATAATCGATGTCGCCGGCTTCCGCCTGCCAGCGGCGATAGGCGGTGTGGTAGTTGTCGATCTCGTTCCCCAGATCCAGCCAGCAGCTGCTCAGGTTGTCATAGAACAGGCCGTAGCTGATATCGCTGCGCTGGGTGATGGTGAACGGAATATGTTTATACAGCGGGTCAGTGCTGACGGCGTTGTAGCCCATGGCATCGAGGTTACGCATCTCATAGCGTTTACCGGTGCGCTGCAGGTCGCCGGCCTTTTCGCCCAAGCCGTAAAAACGCTCATCTTTGCGGCGGCTCAGATAATGGGCGACGCCGTCGCCGTGGGCATTCGCCAGATAGGCGCTGGTCGGACGGTCATTGGCAAGCGGCTGCCATTCGCCGGCCTCGTCGCGATAGCTCCACTCCAGCCACAGCGGCTGGTGAACGGTGACGCGCAGCTGGCGGGTGGCGATAGTCAGTGTATCGCCCTCCCGGGTCAGCTGCCAGGCCGGGAGACTAAAACCGCTGAGGTCATCCCGGGCGCGGCCTTCCCACGGCACATCCTGCTGCGGAGCGATGCTCCAGGTGCGATCCAGCGCCAGCTGGCCCTGGCGTTTTAGCAGGACGCGGAACAAATTCTCTTCCAGTACGTACAGGCACAGGGTGTGCTGGCCATCGACCGTCAGTTCAACGTGATGCTCCAGCTGTTGATGCAAACTCCAGTGTTTCAGCGTCTTCATATCTTACATCCACTCTCAGGCGCGCTTGGCGCGACGTTCAGCAATAAATGCCACCAGGAAAACGGCGCCAATCAGGTCAAAGAAACCCATGGCGATAAATAGAGGGTTGAAGCCGATTTTGTCGGCGGTCACCCCGATTAATAACGAGAACAAGAAGCTGGCGATCCACGCTGCGGAGCCGCGCATACCGTTGACCGTCGCCATTTGTCCCTTGTCGAAAGACTCCACCACCAGCGCGCTGAGCATGCAGGAGATGATCTGATGGCCGAAGCCACCAATGGAGATCAGGATGATGGTGATATAGGGATCGCGGGTGATGGCGACGAGGGCCAGGGAGAGCATCAGGAACGCGCCGGTTACCGAGCTGGCGATCACCGAGTTCACTCGCGTACAGCCGAACCAGCGAACATACAGGCGGGTGAGGTAGCCGCTGACCACGCTGCCGAGATCGGCGGCGAGAAACGGCAGCCAGGCGAACATGGCGATCTGCTTCAAATCCATGCCGTGCTCTTTCGCCAGGTACAGCGGCACCCAGAAACTCAGCACCGCCCAGGCGGGCTCGGCCATAAAGGCGGGAATGGCGATCCCGTAGAAACGTTTATTTTTCGAGACGGTTTTGAGCGCGGTAAAGAAGGGCTGTTTTACCGGCGGGGCTTCGTTATCCTGTTTGATGTACTCCAGCTCGCTTTTGCTGAGATTGGGGTGCTTTTCCGGGGTCTGATAGAAGGCCCACCATAGTACTACCCACAGTAGCGCCAGCGCGCCGGTAAACATAAACGCCCCTTGCCAGCCGAAGGAGGCGTGGGCGAAGTAGATGATCGGCGGGGCCAGCATCGCGCCGATGGAGAACCCAACGCCAGCCCAGCCGGCGGCAATCGGGCGTTCAGATTTCGGAAACCATTCGCCGATGGTTTTGGCGTTGGCCGGAGTAGCGGCCGCCTCGGCCCCACCCATAAAGAAGCGCAACATAGCCAGGTGCAGCCAGCTACCGGCCCCGGCGTGGGCGATACAAGCCAGCGCCCACAGGGTGGCGCAGATCATAAAGCCAAGCTTCAGGCCGATGACGTCGATAAGCCAGCCGCACAGCGGCTGGAAAATCGTGTAAGCCAGCTGAAACGCGCCGACGATCCACGAGTATTGTTCAGTAGTAATGCCGAGGGTCGCTTTCAGTTCCGGCGCGATAATTCCCAGCGAGTTGCGTGTGATGTAGTTGACGGTAACGCCAAGTAAAAACAGGACCAGCACCCACCAGCGCAGGTTTTTCACTACCCGGCGCGTTTTGCTGACGGCGATATCATTGTTGAGGCCTTGACTCATAGCACACTCCACAAGACGTTTGTAGGGGGAAAGTGACGACCTCTTTCCCTGAGTGGTCACGTAGATTTATTAACTATTTGAATAGTCTATTTTTTATCTCAGCATCATTGGTATAACTAGTATGGGAGATGTTGGACCAATTCAGGCTAGGGCAGAAAAATCGTCTGGCAAAGCGCTATTTATGCAAGTTTTTTCATGAAATGAGCGAGATCGCATATTTGACAGCGGAATTTGCTTGTAACGTGTGCTTTGGCGATTATGAAAATTCTTTCATTTTTCAATCGGAGCTGGATCACAAAATGGATAAAAAGCTGCGCGTCGCCGAAATTGCCGCCCGCACCGGGCTATCGCCCAGCACCGTTTCACGCGTCCTGGCCGGGAAAGCGAATACCAGCGACAAGGCGCGCCGGGCGGTGCTGGACTGCGCCCGCGAGCTGGGTGTCATGCAGGGGTTGGCCGCCGGGCGTCTGCTGCTCAATCATCTGCTGGTGTTTGCCCCGCAGCGCGCATTCGATGAGCGATCGGATATCTTCTACTACCGGGTGATCCAGAGTATCAATAACGCGCTGGCGGCGCATGAAGTGCGCCTGCGCTACTGCGCGCTGGATGAGAACGACAGCGACGCTAACCTGTTTCTTGCCCGCATGAATGAACCTGAGACCCAGGCCGCGGTGCTGCTGGGGATCGACGATCCGCATATTCATGGCCTGGCGGCGGATCTGGGCAAACCCTGCGTATTGATCAACTGTCGGGATGAAGGGATGCGGCTGCCGTCCATCGCTCCCGATCATCGGCTGATCGGCCAGTGCGCAGCCCGCTATCTGTTTGATATGGGGCATCGGGCGGTGATGAACGTGATGTGCCTGCGCCGCTATACCATGGAGCTGCGGCTGGGGGGGATTCAGGAGGCGTGGCGCGCGCGTAATCTGCGCTTTACCGCCAGCCGGGATCTTATCAGCGTCGCCAACTTTAGCGCCAGAGAGACGGAAGAGCAGGTGGGCGCCTGGCTTGACGGCTTACAGGGCAGGCCGTTGCCCACCGCCTTCCTGGTGGGCGGCGATTTTATGGCCGCCGGCACCGTCAGCGCATTGCAAAAGCGTGGCCTGCGGGTGCCGCAGGATGTCTCGGTGATGAGCATTGACGGATTTAATCTGGCGGCGATTCAGGAGGTGCCGCTGACCGCGGTGCATGTGCCGCGGGATGAACTGGGCAGCGAGGCGGTGCATCTCCTGCAGCAGCGCCTGCTGCGCCCGGAGGCGCCGCACGGCTCGCTACTGCTGCATGGCACGCTGGTGGTACGCGATTCGGTACGGCGGATCCGGCCGGGCAAAGGCCATACCGCCGTCGAGCCGCAGGGGCTGTATGACGATTAGACCGGCATACCCAGCGCCCGTTTGCCGTGGATATTCAGATCCTCCAGGGTGAAGCGCCCCTGCCAGCTGGCTTCATAGTCCTCGCGCGGGAAATCCCCCGGCGAGGCGCCTTTTTCCAGGGCGATTTTTACTTTCTGCGCGTAGGCGAGGTTCTTCTCGCACATCGGCGCGGCCGGAATGTACATCACATTTCCCCAGCCCTGCTGATTTTCCACCGGCGCCACCGAGTGAATGATGTCGCAGTGCCACCAGACGGAGTCCCCGGCATTCAGCGCTGGAATCGAGCTTAACGCTTTAATTAAGAGCGGGTGCCACTGCTCAGAGATCGGCAGCACTCTGCCCGGCGCAACGCCGCACAGCTCATCTTCCGGCACATCGTCGAGCAGGGGGCGCAGCAGCACATAAGCCATCGCCTCCGGGATCGGCACCACGTGCAGCAGCCCCTGACCCGGGATCATGTCCGACAGCGCGGTCCAGCCCTGGAAGGTGCGGAACACCGAGCATTTGGTGGTGTTGTCGACGGTATACTCTTCCACTTCGGTACGGTGCGCGGCGTCCCACGGGTCGTAGGCGTCGATATTGCCATTAAAAACGTTGGCGAAAACCTGCTGATAGGCGGGAAGCAGCCAGCGCTCCAGCGCGCCGGAATCGGTATGCGCCCCCAGCCCCTTCGAAGTGGTTCCCGGCGGGCGGCGGCGGATGCGGTCGGGATAGATCACGCTGACGTCCGGATCGAACCAGCGTTTGCCATTCTGTTCAAAACGCCACAGGCGGTTGAGAAAAGATTGCACTGCCGCCATTTCATCGCTCTGCCGCACCTGCATTTGCGAGGGCGACCAGTAGATCGGGTAGATCTCCGGGCGCGAAGCCTCCAGCGAACCGAAGAAGCTGTCGCCAGGCCCTTTGTAAACATCGTCGAAATGGTTGCGATCCAGATATTCCAGCATCGCGGTATCCCACGCCAGCGCCTGTTCGCGTGGGAAGTGGCCTTTAATCACCGCGCAGCCCCGGCGCTTAATGGCCGCGCGCTGCTCATCGCTCACTGTTCCTTCGGCGATATCGCGGAACGGAACGGTTGGCCAAACCTCCTGGCCTGCGGCTTTCAGTGTCTCAATCTCCTGCAGCCGCTCGCTGATGCGCGCTGAGAGCTTATCGAACACCGCCTGGACGTCGCCAATTTGCGCCCGCAGGGCCTGTTTCATCTGGCGAATCGCCGCTTTGTGATCGGCGGGAAGTGTTTCGTGGGTCGGGAGAGCAGCCATAATAACCTCGCTGTATCTTTCATTCGAAAGTATCAAATATTACAAACGTTAATTTAAGTTAAAATGGAGTTAATGCAAGTTTAAAATCTTGCTGCGGCGCACAAAATGGAAAACCGGGGCGCGATGCCCCGGCGAAGGGTCAGGCGTTGAAGGGCGGGGTGTTATCGAGGACGGCCTGGATAACGTTCAGCGCGCCGTCATGGTTATTATCGTCGGTAGCGTAGCCGGCGATGGCCTTGATGCTGTCGGCAGCGTTACCCATGGCGAAAGCGTATTTCACCAGCTTCAGCATTTCGGCGTCATTGCCGCTGTCGCCGATGGCGACGCATTGCTGCGGCGAAAGATCCCAGCGCTTGAGCAAACGGCTGATGCCGTTGGCTTTATGCAGGCCAGGGATAATCAAATCGACAAAGCCAAAGCCGCTGGTGACCGGCTTCATGATGCCGTCGAGCGACACGTGCAGTTTATCAATCAGCTGTGGGATCTCGCTGTCCGGCAGGTTGAGAGAGAATTTAAACAGCGTATCGTCGATGGCGTGATAGTCGCTCACCCGCTGTAGGCGATGGTAGTGCTTCGACATCAGCTCAACAAAGGCGTCCGGAGCTTTATCGCTGACGTAGGCGCTCTGCAGGCCGCAGGCGACAAAGTTGAGCTGCGGATCTTTGAGCAATTCGCCAATCACCACTTGTGATTCGTGGCGGGTCAGTTCGCCGTGGAACAGCTGCTTGCCATGTTCATAAACCAGAGCGCCGTTTTCTGCGACGAATGAAATCTGCTCGCGAATTTCCGGGAAAAATGAGATCAGCTGATAGTACTGGTTGCCGCTGGCGACAACGAATTCAATACCTTGCTGCCTGAGCTGCGCAAACTGGGCGAGGAAACGCGGGCGGTCGTACTGCTTGGCGTCATTGAGAAAAGTTCCGTCCATATCGGTGACGATAACTTTAACGGTCATAAGAGAGTGCTCCTGGCTTAACTTCGACCAGTAACATTCTAATTACAATGTGATGAGGAGCACAAATTTATTTCGAATGAAAGTTCACGCATTCAGAAAATGCCGGAAGGGCATGTCTTTTCCGGCCTGCAGAACAGGGTTGGCCCGCTAAGCATAGCGCCAGCGGGCACGAAGGATTACAGCGTATGTTCGGTACGGGCGATGATATCGTCCTGGGTATCCGGCGACAGGGCGGTGAAGAATGCCGAGTATCCAGCGACGCGGACCACTAAATCGCGGTACTGGTCAGGATGTTTCTTGGCTTCCAGCAGCGTGTCGCGCGACACGATGTTGTACTGGATATGCCAGCCTTTGTGTACCTCGAAGAAAGTGCGCAGCAGCACCATCAGCTTCTGCTTATCGGACTCGTTCTCCAGCGTTGACGGATTCAGCTTCTGATTAAGCAGCACGCCGCCGAGGATCGCCCCGGTTGGCAGCTTGCCCACCGAACTGATAACCGCCGTCGGCCCCAGATGATCGGTACCGGAGGCCGGGCTGGCCCCCTCCGCCAGCGGGGTATGCGCTTTACGGCCATCCGGCGTCGCCATGGTCTGCGCGCCGAACGGGACGTTAGCGGAAATAGAGGAGGTGCCAGCGTAATAATTGCCGCCAATCGGGCCGCGGCCATAGCGCGGGTTGTGATACTGCTTCAGCTCGTCGATATAGGTCTGGTAGGCCCGCGCCAGCAGTTGGTCGACGCTGTCATCATCATTACCATACTTCGGCGCGCCGTTGATCAACCGCTGGCGCAGCTGCTCGTGGGTCAGACCGTCGAAATCTTCCGCCAGCGCCTTCGCCAGCTCCTGCTGGCCGATGGCGCCCTGATCGAAGACCAGTTTTTTCACCGCCGCGAGGCTGTTGCCGAGGTTGGCGATACCCACCTGCAGGCCGGAAACCCAGTCATACTTCGCGCCGCCTTGCTTAATGCTTTTCGCCCGTTCGATGCAGTCATCGACCAGCGCCGAGCAGAGAATATCGTGGACGTTCTCTTCCAGCATGGTATCGACCACGTACTCAATCTCGATGGATTTACGGGTGTAGTAACGAATCTGGCGGTCCCAGTCGGCCAGCACCTGATCGAAGTTAGCGAAGTTGCCTTTCGACAGGGCGTGCTCCTGCGGCAGGAACACCTGACCGCTGGTGGCATCGCGGCCGCCTTCCAGCGTCGCCAGCATCACCCGCGCGAAGTTAATAAAGCTCATGCCGGTGCAGCGGTAGCCCCACTTACCGCCGACCGCGGTTTCGATACAGCCGATAGCCGCGTAATCGTAGGCGTCCTGCGGCTCAATGCCCAGCTTAATGAATTCCGGGATGACGATTTCATCGTTGTTGAACGCCGGCATGCCGAAACCGCAGCGGATCACCTGGACGCAGGCGTCGAGGAAGTCGTTGCTCATCCCGGCGTGGTAGCGCACGCTGAGGTTCGGCTGGGTAGAACGCAGGCGACCGCAGGATTCCAGGATCGCATACGACAGCGGGTTGACCGCGTCCTGCGGCTTACCATCCACCAGATTCTGGCCGCCGATGGTGACGTTCTGGTATAGCGGGCTGCCGGCAGAGGCTTTGGAGTGCGAGCCGGAACGGATCTTATTGACCTCCAGCAGCTTCAGCCAGCAGCTGTGCAGCAGCTCAATGGCCTGTTCGCGATCCAGCGACTGTTGCAACTCAACGTCGCGGCGGTAGTACGGGTAGAGGTACTGGTCCATACGGCCGAAGGATACCGAATGGCCATTGGATTCAATCTGCAGGATAAGCTGAATGAAGTAGCACAGCTGCAGCGCCTGCCAGAAGGTTTTCGGCGGCTCATGGGCGATGACGTCGCAGTTTTCGGCAATCGTCAGCAGTTCGTGGCGGCGTGATTCGCGGGATTCTGCTGTCGCCATCTCGCGCGCCAGCGCGGCGAAGCGTTTGCTGTGATCGCTGACCGCTTCCAGCACGATATCAATCGCTTTCAGGAACTGCTCGCCATGCAGGTCTTCCAGTACCGTCAAATTGATACGCGAGCGGCGTTCGGCGACTTTCGCACGCATTCCGTCGAGCCCTTTCTCCAGCAGCAAGGGGTAGTTGACCGCGAGGTGAGCATCCCCGGAGGTCATATTGCCTTCCGCCTTAATAATGCCGGTGGCTAGCAGCGCCTTTTGCTCATCGGTGAACATACCGTAGCAGCGGTCTTGTACGGTCTGGCCGCGCCACCATGGGCACACTTCATGCAATACGCGTTTATTCTCCTCGCTGACCGAGAAGCCGGCGCCGGGGCGGTCGGCGAGATCGTCGATCTCTTTCTCAATCCAGCTGACGGTGTATTCCGGGAAAATAGGCGCGGCGCGCACTTCGCTGGCCTGGTTACCGACGATCAGCTCATCGTGCTTGATCCAGATGGTGCGCTCCGCCAGGTGGTGAGCCAGCGCCAGCGCGCGGCGCACCGGGATCGGTTTATCGAGATGCCGCTGATACATCTCCGTATAGTGGCGGGCGCGCTCGGTACAGACCGGCGGCTTGACGATATGCACCAGCGCCATTTTATGGGCCTGGATACGGGCGCTGAGGGTGTTGAGCTTCAGGGTTGTCATAGGGTTATCCTCGTAATATCGCCGTTAGCCCCTTGCTTTGCGCATAATCCTGCGCGAAGGCGAGCAGCTCAGGAGCATCCAGCGGTTTGTCCGGTGCGGTGTAGGGCTGACTGAGTAACTGGTATTTGTTCATTCCCAGCGTGTGGTACGGCAGGAAATGGATCTCGCTGACCTGCAGGCGGTCGGCGGCAAAATCGGTGATCGCGGCAATGTCGGCTTCGCTGGCGTTGAATCCCTGGATCAACGGCACGCGAATAATCATTTTTTTCCCCGCCTGCGCCAGACGCTGCAGGTTATCCAGCACCCGGCGGGCGCTGCCGTCGGTCCACTGCTGAAAAACGGCCTCGTCAACGTGCTTCAGATCGGCGAGAAACAGGTCGACAAAGGGTAAAGACGGTTCAATGTATTTCCACGGCACGTGCAGGCAGGTTTCCACGGCGGTGTGAATGCCTGCCTGATGACTGGCTTCGAACAGCGCCTGCGCCAGCGTTGGGTTCATAAAGGGTTCGCCGCCGGAAAGAGTGATGCCGCCGCCGCTGCGATCGTAGAATGGTTTATCACGCAGCACCGTCGCCATGATCTCCTCGACGCTCTTCTCCTCGCCGCACACCGTGAGCGCGATGGTGGGGCAGCAGTCGCGCAGCGCGGCGATATGGCTGTCGTTAACGTTTTGCCGGTGAATGATCAGGCCATCGAGGGTGCGGGTGATAACCGCCGGCGCCGCCTGCTGGCACAGCTCGCAGCCGGCCAGGCACAGCCGCGAGTCATACAGCAGATCTTCGCTACGGGCGCGGCTCTCCGGGTTCTGACACCAGCGGCAGCCCAGCGAGCAGCCTTTCAGGAAGACGACGGTGCGGATCCCTGGGCCGTCATGGGTGGAATAGCGCTGGATGTTGAAGATCATGGCTTATCCTCTTGTTTGCGTATGAACATAAAAACACTTTCGAATGAAAGTTATGTTGACGCAAATCAACAAGCGGGATGGGGATAAGTCAGAGAGGAGAAAATAACGAGAGCGGTCACAAAACCACCGGCGACTCTCGTCGCCGGTGTGGGGGTCAGTGCGAGCCGCATACCTCGCACTGCGGGTGACGCATCAGCCTCATTTCGCGAAACTGGCAGGTCATGGCATCGTAGATGACGATTTTTCCGCTGGCAGGGGTGCCGTAGCCGCTCAGCAGCTTAATCGCCTCCATCGCCTGCAGCGAACCGATGGTGCCTACCAGCGGGGCCATTACCCCGGCTTCGACGCAGGTGAGGGCATTTTCGCCGAACAGACGGCTCAGGCAGCGGTAGCAGGGTTCGCCATCCTGATAGGTAAAGACGCTGATTTGCCCCTCCATACGGATCGCCGCTCCGGAGACCAGTGGGGTTTTGTGCTGAAAGCAGCCGACGTTAAGCTGGTTGCGAATGGCGACGTTGTCGGTGCAGTCGAGCACCAGCTCGTGATCGGCAATCTGCGCCGCCAGCGCCGCCTCATCCAGCAAGGCATTGAGCGGGACCAGACGGACGTGCGGGTTAATGCGCGCCAGCGCCTCGCGGGCGGAATCCACCTTCGGCTGGCCGAGGGTGGCGTCGCTGTGCAGCGTCTGGCGCTGCAGGTTGGAGAGCGAGACAGTGTCGAAATCGAGCAGGGTGAGCTGCCCGACCCCGGCGGCGGCCAGATACTGCGCGGCGGCGCAGCCGAGCCCGCCGAGGCCGACCACCAGCACGCGAGCGGCTTTTAACCGCTCCTGGCCGTCAAAATCAAAACCGCGCAAGACGATCTGCCGGTTATAGCGCAGCATCTCTTCATCGCTCAGCTCAACGGTCATTACAGCCCCCCAAACAGGTGACTGAAGGGTTCGACCTCGACCCATTCACCTGCTTCAACATGGCCGCGCTCACGCTCCAGCACGATAAAGCAGTTGCCGAGGCTGAAGGAGCTGAAAATGTGCGAGCCCTGATGGCCGGTGGTGTTCACCACCAGTTCGCCGTCCGGGTTGCGCTGCAGAATACCGCGCTGAAAATCGAGGCGGCCAGGCGACTTTTTCAGGCGCGTGGCGGCGCGGACCCGCAGGCGGGGCGCCTGAAGCGGGCCGTGCTTGCCCGAGAGTTTCGCCAGCAGGGGTTGCACCAGCTGACAGAAGGTGACGGTGGCGGACACCGGGTTACCCGGCAGGCCGCAGAACCAGCTGCTGCTGAGCTTGCCGAAGGCGAAGGGTTTCCCCGGCTTAATCGCCAGCTTCCAGAAGCCGATCTCCCCCAGCTCTTCGAGGATAGTTTTGGTGTAATCGGCTTCACCCACCGAGACGCCGCCTGAGCTAATGACCACATCGGCCTGCTGGTCGGCGGCGATAAAGGCGTCGCGCAGCTTCGCCGGGTCGTCAGGAATAATGCCCAGGTTAATGACCTCGTAGCCCAACTGCTGCAGCATCAGGTGCACTGCCAGGCGGTTGGTATCGTAAATCTGGCCGTCGCCGAGCGGTTGACCCGGCAGCTGCAGCTCATCGCCGGTTGAGAAGACCGCGACGCGTACCTTGCGCACCACCTCGACCTCGGCAATGCCCAGCGAGGCCAGCACCGGCAGCTCGGCCACCGTCAGGGGTGTCCCCGCCGGGAAGACCACCGCGCCTTGGGCAATATCTTCTCCGCGGCGGCGAATATGCTGCCCGGCTTTTACCGGCGCGATAAAGCGCACGCCGGCCTCGGTCTGTTCAGTCTCTTCCTGCATCACCACCGCATCGCAGCCTTCCGGCACCGGCGCGCCGGTCATGATGCGGATACAGGTGCCCGACGGCCAGGCGTCGTTGAACGGCTGGCCGGCGAAGGCCTTACCGGCGACCGGCAGCGCGGCGCCGTCGCGAAGGTCGTTCAGCCGGACGGCATAGCCATCCATCGCCGCGTTATCAAAGCCGGGCACATCCAGCGGGGAGACGATGTCATGGGCGGTCACACGCGAGAAGGCCTGCAACAGCGGTACAGTTTCCGTCGCGTTCAGCGGCGTAATACGATCGAGCATCTGGGCGAGGGCTGTGTCGAGCGGCATCAGTCCGGCGGTAAAATCCATGGGTCACTCCTGCGGGCAAAACAGCGAAAACGCCTATTATGGCAGAAAAGCGGCGCGGGCTGTATGCCACCTGGGTACGAGGCTTTACATCGCCCGCCGCTCTTTCTATATTCAAAAATTGTATAAGACATTCAGCAATATAATGATATCAATACCCTTATTCATGACGTGACCGGCGCCGCGCCGCGGTACGACAGGGCAGGGGCGATCCACTTCATCGTTAAGGACTGGCGAAATGGGCAAGGCGGTTATAGCAATTCACGGCGGCGCAGGGGCGATTTCTCGCGCGCAAATGACGCCGGAGCGGGAGCGAGAGTATGTGGCGGCGCTGTCGACTATCGTCGAAAGCGGGCAGAAAATGTTGGCCGCGGGCGCCAGCGCGCTGGATGCCGTGACCGAGGCCGTTCGGCTGCTGGAGGAGTGTCCGTTGTTCAACGCCGGAATGGGCGCGGTATTTACCCGCGATCAAACCCACGAGCTGGACGCCTGCGTAATGGACGGCTACAGCCTGCAGGCTGGCGCGGTAGCCGGGGTCAAACATTTGCGTAATCCGGTGCTGGCGGCGCGTCTGGTGCTGGAGAAGAGTCCGCACGTATTACTGATCGGCGAGGGGGCGGAAAATTTTGCTATCTCCCACGGGATGGCGCGCGTGGATAACGATCTCTTTTCCACTCCTGAAAGGCTGCTGCAGCTGCAGGAGGCGAAAGCGGGCGGGGAGATTATCCTCGACCACCACGCCGCTCCACTCGACGAACGCCAGAAAATGGGCACCGTCGGCGCGGTGGCGCTCGATCTGGCCGGCAATCTGGCGGCGGCGACCTCCACCGGCGGCATGACCAACAAACTGCCCGGACGCGTCGGCGACAGCCCGCTGCCGGGCGCGGGGTGTTATGCCAATAATGCCTGCGTGGCGGTCTCCTGTACCGGCACCGGCGAAGTCTTTATGCGCACCCTGGCGGCCTACGATATCGCCGCCCTGATGGAGTATGGGCAGCTCAGTCTCTATTCCGCCTGCGAGCGGGTGGTGATGGAGAAACTGCCGGCTCTCGGCGGCAGCGGCGGGCTGATAGCCGTCGATCGCGAAGGCAACGTCGTTTTACCGTTTAACAGTGAAGGCATGTACCGCGCCTGGTGCTATGCCGGCGATACGCCGACCATTGGCATTTATCGCGAATAGAACAAGGGAGAGGGCGAGTGTCGCAAACTCACGAAACCGATACCTGCGAAGTGCTGGTGGTGCGCAACCTGAACGTGGCGTTCCGCCAGCAGGATGCGCCGGAGGTGCAGGCCGTGCGTCAGCTTTACTTCAGCCTGCGCCGCGGCGAGACGCTGGCGATAGTGGGTGAGTCCGGTTCGGGAAAATCGGTGACCGCGCTGGCGCTGATGCGTCTGCTAGACGCGGCCAGCAGCGAGGTGAACAGCGAGGGGCTGTGGTTGCGGCGGCGTAACCGGCAGGTGATCGCGCTCAATGAGCAAACGGACGCTGAGATGCGCCGGGTGCGCGGCGCGGATCTGGCCATGATTTTTCAGGAGCCGATGACCTCGCTGAATCCGGTTTTTACCATCGGCGAGCAGATTGCCGAATCCCTGCGCCTGCACCAGGGGCTGGGGCGCGAAGAGGCGCTGCGCGCGGCGAAAAAGATGCTCGATCAGGTGCGTATTCCCCAGGCGGAAGAGATGCTCTCGCGCTATCCCCACCAGCTCTCCGGCGGCATGCGCCAGAGGGTGATGATCGCCATGGCGCTCTCCTGTCGGCCGGCGGTGTTGATAGCCGATGAGCCAACCACGGCGCTGGATGTCACCATCCAGGCGCAAATTCTGCAACTCATTGCCGTTCTGCAAAAGGAGATGGCGATGGGGGTGATCTTTATCACCCACGATATGGGCGTCGTGGCCGATATCGCCGATCGGGTGCTGGTGATGTATCGCGGTGAGGCGGTAGAGACCGGCAGCGTTGAGGAGATCTTTCGTTCGCCGCAGCACCCGTATACGCAGTCGCTGCTGGCGGCGGTCCCGCGGCTGGGGGAGATGCGTGGCCAGGATCTGCCGCGCCGTTTTCCGCTGCCGGGCCAGCCGCTGGCGGAGAGCGAAACGCCCGATACGGTAGTCGCCGGCGAGCCGATCCTGCAGGTGCGTGACCTGGTGGCCCGTTTTCCGGTGCGCGGCGGGCTGCTCAATCGCGTGACGCGCGAAGTACATGCGGTGGAGAAGGTCAGTTTTGATCTCTGGCCGGGAGAGACCCTGTCGCTGGTGGGCGAGTCCGGCTGCGGCAAGTCGACCACCGGCCGGGCGCTGCTGAGGCTGGTAGAGACCCAGGGAGGCACCATTACCTTCGACGGTCAGCGGATCGATACCCTCGCCGGCGGCAAGCTGCAGGCTCTGCGGCGCAATATTCAGTTTATTTTTCAGGATCCTTACGCCTCGCTTGATCCGCGTCAGACGGTCGGCGATTCGATTATGGAGCCGCTGCGGGTGCATGGCCTGCTGCGTGGGGAAGCAGCGCGTGAGCGGGTCGCCTGGCTGCTGAAGCGCGTGGGGTTGCAGCCGGAGCATGCCTGGCGCTATCCCCATGCCTTTTCCGGCGGCCAGCGGCAGCGGATCTGCATTGCCCGCGCGCTGGCGCTGAATCCGAAGGTGGTGATAGCCGACGAGTCGGTGTCGGCCCTGGATGTCTCCATTCGGGCGCAGATTATCAATCTGATGCTCGACCTGCAGCGCGAGATGGGCATCGCGTTTCTGTTTATTTCCCATGATATGGCGGTGGTGGAGCGCATCAGCCACCGCGTGGCGGTGATGTATCGCGGTCGCATTGTCGAAATAGGCCCGCGCCGCGCGGTGTTTGAAAACCCGCAGCACCCCTATACCCGTAAGCTCATGGCCGCCGTACCGGTGGCCGACCCGGGCCACCGTCATCCGCAGCGGGTCCTGCTGTCTGATGACGTCCCGGGCAATATTTATAAGCGGGGCGAGGAGATCGCCAGCGTGCCGTTGCAGCAGGTCGGGCCGGGCCACTTCGTCGCCCGCGAATCCGCCGATGTGCTGGGCAGAACATAACAACACATAACGCATCTTTTCAGGAGAACACGATGACACAACCTGTTTCACGCAAATGGTGGCTGGCGCTGAGTATCGCGGCAGCCCTGGCGAGCGCTCCCGCCTTTGCCGCCAAAGATGTGGTGGTAGCGGTCGGGTCTAACTTCACGACCCTCGACCCCTATGATGCCAACGATACCCTGTCGCAGGCGGTGGCGAAGTCCTTTTATCAAGGCCTGTTCGGCCTTGATAAAGAGATGAAGCTGCAAAACGTTCTTGCTGAGCGCTATACCGTGTCACCGGACGGCCTGGTGTACACCATTAAGCTGCACAGCGGGGTGAAATTCCAGGATGGCACTGACTTTAACGCCGAGGCGGTAAAGGCTAACCTCGATCGCGCGAGTAACCCGGATAACCATCTCAAGCGCTATAACCTGTATAAAAATATTGCCAGTACCGAGGCGGTCGATCCGACTACGGTCAAAATTACCCTGAAGCAGCCCTTCTCGGCGTTTATTAACATTCTCGCCCATCCGGCGACAGCGATGATTTCGCCGGCGGCGCTGAAAAAATATGGTAAGGATATCGGCTTCCACCCGGTGGGCACCGGGCCGTATAAGCTCGACACCTGGAACCAGACGGATTTTGTGAAGGTCAGCAAGTTCGATGGGTACTGGCAGCCGGGGCTGCCAAAGCTGGATTCTATCACCTGGCGTCCGGTGGTGGATAACAATACCCGGGCGGCGATGCTGCAGACCGGCGAGGCGCAGTTCGCCTTCCCGATCCCTTACGAACAGGCGCCGCTGCTGGCGAAAAACAGCAAACTGGAGCTGGTGGCCAGCCCGTCGATCATGCAGCGCTACATCAGCATGAACGTGACGCAGAAGCCGTTCGATAATCAGAAGGTACGGGAAGCCATCAACTATGCGATTAACCGTCAGGCGCTGGTGAAGGTAGCGTTCGCCGGCTACGCCACCCCGGCGACCGGAGTGGTGCCGCCGTCGATCGCCTATGCCCAGACCTACACCGCCTGGCCATACGATCCGGCGAAAGCGCGCCAGCTGCTGAAAGAGGCGGGCTACCCTAACGGTTTCAGCACCACGCTGTGGTCATCACATAATCACAGCACCGCGCAGAAAGTACTGCAGTTCACCCAGCAGCAGCTGGCGCAGGTGGGGATTAAGGCGCAGGTGACGGCGATGGACGCTGGTCAGCGGGCGGCGGAAGTGGAAGGTAAAGGGCAGAAAGAGAGCGGGGTACGGATGTTCTATACCGGCTGGTCCGCCTCCACCGGTGAAGCCGACTGGGCGCTGTCGCCGCTGTTCGCCTCGCAAAACTGGCCGCCGACGCTGTTTAATACCGCGTTTTACAGCAACCCGCAGGTGGATAACGCGCTGAGCGAGGCGCTGAAAACCACCGATCCGCAACAGAAAACCAAACTCTATAAAGAGGCGCAGGATATTATCTGGAAAGAGTCGCCGTGGGTGCCGCTGGTGGTCGAGAAACTGGTCTCCGCCCACAGCAAGAACCTCACCGGTTTCTATATCCAGCCGGATACCGGCTTTAGCTTCGAACAGGCGGACCTGACGCCGTGATCATGTTCATCTTCATGCGTCCTCTCTCCCGGAATGGGAGGGAGCGATGCTGAATTATGTGATTAAGCGCCTGCTGGGCCTGATCCCTACTCTGCTTATCGTCGCGGTGCTGGTGTTTCTGTTCGTCCATATGCTGCCCGGTGACCCGGCGCGGCTGATTGCCGGACCTGAGGCCGATGCCCAGGTGGTGGCGATGGTGCGCCAGCAGCTGGGGCTTGACCAGCCGCTGCATGTCCAGTTCTGGCACTACATCACCAACGTGCTGCGCGGCGATTTTGGCATTTCCATGGCCTCGCGGCGTCCCGTTGCCAGTGAGATTGCCAGTCGCTTTATGCCCACGCTGTGGCTGACGCTGGCCAGCATGAGCTGGGCGGTACTGTTCGGGATGGCGGCGGGGATTGCGGCCGCGGTGTGGCGCAATCGCTGGCCCGACCGTCTGGGAATGGCGCTGGCGGTGAGCGGTATTTCGTTTCCGGCTTTTGCCCTTGGTATGCTGCTGATGCAGGTGTTTTCGGTTGAGCTGGGCTGGCTGCCGACGGTGGGGGCCGACAGCTGGCGGCACTATATTTTGCCGTCGTTGACCCTTGGCGCGGCGGTGGCGGCGGTCATGGCGCGCTTTACCCGCGCGTCATTCGTCGATGTGCTGCATGAAGACTATATGCGCACCGCCCGGGCGAAGGGGGTGAGCGAAACGCGGGTGGTGCTCAAGCATGGTCTGCGCAATGCGATGATCCCGGTGGTGACCATGATGGGGCTGCAGTTCGGCTTTCTGCTCGGCGGGTCGATCGTTGTGGAGAAGGTGTTTAACTGGCCGGGGCTTGGGCGCTTGCTGGTCGATTCGGTGGAGATGCGCGATTACCCGGTGATTCAGGCGGAAGTGCTGCTCTTTTCGCTGGAGTTTATTCTTATCAATTTAGTGGTGGATGTGCTGTACGCGGCCATAAACCCGGCTATCAGGTATAAGTAAGGTGCGATTGCTTAACTGGAGAAGGCAGGCGGCGCTGAACGCCATGCCGGGCATCAGACCCGGCGAGATCCATACCCCCTGGCATGAGTTCTGGCGGCGCTTTCGTCGCCAGCCGGTGGCGATGGGCGCTGGTATTTTCGTGCTGTTGCTGATTGCGGTAGCCATCGTTGCCCCATGGATAGCGCCGTACGATGCGGAAAATTATTTCGACTACGACCGTCTGAACGAGGGACCTTCGCTGGTGCACTGGTTTGGAGTCGACTCCCTGGGACGGGATATTTTCAGCCGGGTGCTGGTCGGGGCGCAGATCTCGCTGGCCGCCGGGGTACTGGCGGTGCTGATTGGCGCGGCCATCGGCACGGTGCTTGGGCTGCTGGCTGGCTACTATGAGGGCTGGTGGGACCGGCTCATTATGCGACTTTGCGACGTGTTGTTCGCCTTTCCGGGGATCCTGCTGGCGATCGCGGTGGTCGCCGTCATGGGCAGCGGGATGGCCAACGTGATCATCGCCGTGGCGATCTTCTCGATTCCGGCGTTTGCTCGTCTGGTGCGCGGCAATACGCTGGTTCTGAAGCAGCAGACCTTTATTGAATCGGCGCGCAGCATCGGCGCCAGCGATGCCACCATTCTGTTCAACCATATTCTGCCGGGGACGGTGTCATCGATCGTGGTTTATTTCACCATGCGCATTGGGGTATCGATTATTTCGGCGGCCAGTCTGTCGTTTCTCGGCCTCGGCGCGCAGCCGCCCACCCCGGAGTGGGGCGCGATGCTCAACGAAGCGCGGGCGGATATGGTGATGTCTCCGCACGTGGCGCTCTTTCCGGCGGTGGCGATTTTCGTGACCGTGCTGGCGTTTAATCTGCTGGGAGATGGTCTGCGCGATGCGCTGGATCCGAAGTTAAAGGGGTAGGATGAGGGAAAGCTCCGCCGGGAGTCCTTTATGTTATCTGCGGCTTCAGCGCACATTGCGCTTCCGGATAATTTTCTGCGTTAGGTCTCTCATGGCGCAGGGAGCGGTGTGAGGTGGAAACGACCGCCGGACGGTTCCCTCTCCTCCCGGGAGAGGGCCAGGGTGAGGCGAAGCATCGCTGGAAAGTCCTTTATGTTATCTGTGGCTTCAGCGTAGTTTGCGCTCCCGGTTAATCGTCTGCGTTATGTCTCTTATGGCGCAGGGAGCGCACAGGGGGCGGCCAGTCGCCGC